>Ga0315913_1001073_pt1 | contig 28451 bp, 11 predicted proteins | sample MpolsnodulesMG_FD_207736 | JGI IMG/M metagenome (GOLD analysis project Ga0315913, IMG submission 207736) | Medicago polymorpha root nodule microbial communities from Los Angeles, California, United States - small nodules | ecosystem: Host-associated > Plants > Roots > Nodule | place: USA...
GTAACTAACCCCCGAACCCAAAATCTTTTCAAAGGGGGTATTTCGAACTTTTTTCCCCTTTCTTTTTAAAATTAAATGTTCAGTCGTGAGATAAAATAGTGAGTCAAACGCTAATCAAATAGCCTTGATCTCCAAAAAATGGCGCGACACAACCCTACACCCCTCAACTAACTCTCCATCTCAAACAAACAAACTCATTCTCCACATCCGGCCCCCTTCCTCCAAACCACTCGAAGTCACCATATCCTTTACTCACAAACTTTCTTTTTACAAAGTTTAAATAATATATTAAAATGAATCCTTTAATATCACCCCATCCAACCAAGGTTGACACCAAAATAAAGTATTGTGTCCATTACCTATTTTATTTGACATATTCTCACCCAAATCAATTTCCTCCACTCCATCCCCATTTATCTCAATACTATAAATATCTCTCCACCACAACAAGTTTCTATTTCCTTCCCTATTCACGAACCCATTTAAAAGTTCATGTTTACTTACGAAGACTTTATGCCAGAGACCATAATTTTCTATCCTTATAACTTCCAACACCACTTTGCTAAGAGAGTTAAATTAAAATCTCTTAAATTTATCACCCATAAATCACCTTTTTCTTTTGGTAAATAGACTTTGTTCTAATTAACCCGATGAATTTTTCAAGCCTCCTCACTTCTCCATGGAAAAGATTTATATAAAGACTCAACTTCAAAATGGTAATTGAATGAGATTTGATTTTTTTTTTTACAAAATGGTAAAAGTAGAATAACCGAAATTGCAATTACTTCAAACATTTTCTAAAATGAATAAATGTGATTGAATCATAGTGTTGTTTTTTTTATTATTAAAATCAAATATATATCAAAATATAAATTTAACCATCCATAATCCAATTTGCAAACCAAGTTCTATCCTCCATAATCGGTTTAACGTGTTCATACGTAGGTTCAATCTAAAGACTTGACTGAACCGATGAGAGGTCTAGTTTAAAGATAAAAATCGATCGAACTAACAGTCCGACTTAACCTTCCATATGAACCTAATATTTTGAAATTCACTTTTTTTTAACGTGAATAAGTGGGTGTCGGGATTTAAACCCGACCCACTATATAAATTATGTAAGGTCTCTACCAATTCAAGGTCAGGACTAATTTATAAAATAATTAAGTTATATTTTATTTTTTTTTCTGAAATAAAGTTATATTTTAAATTTTATTTTTTATTAAATTAAAATAGAGAAATGTTAACTAGTATGCAACCGAATGCTGCCACCACCACTTGTGTTGTATTGCCCACTAAACCCTAATTAGCGCAGCATATGCTCACCACCCCACAAACTGTTTCCATCTGCCTATGATTTGCTACCACCAATCTAAATAAATACTCCTCCATCATTGTTTGTTCCGTTAATTTCATACACAATTTTTTACATAAAAATTTCATATTATTCTATGGCTGATGTAGCAAATTCTGATGGTGTTTGTTATTGAATTTTTCAGGAAATCTTGTGTTGTCTCGACATATCTACATCACTGATCTAATCACAGCCACTTGTTTGTTCATTGGAATTACAATTCTATGTACTTAAAACTACATGTAAGTATTCTATGTACTTATTATTTTCCTATGCGATATAATGTTGTTAATTATTTATTTTGTCGATTATTTTTATGAAGGGATTCAGTCGATTATCTCATTATGTTTTTAAAATTTTCTTATAAGTGGAAGAAATATTGTTATTTCCTGACAAAGAGGAAACAAATGAAGGAATTGATATATAGGATGATAGTTTAGAAGTAGATATTGCTTATGACGATCAAAAACTTAAGATTAGAATGATATTTAGATCTACCGATTGAAATTATCGAGTATTAAATCAACTATGCTATCGCTTTCCTGGTTACAAAATTAGTACAAAAAATGGAGATGATGGAAAAAATATATTTTATTTAGGGTTTAGTCGTTGGAGAAGGATGTGGAACAATTCAAAAAGTATTTTGAAGTTAAATCTTATCACAAAAAGTTCAACATAATGCTATATTGAGTGCATGTATTTGTTTAGATGAAAGCATTACAATTGAGTTGTTCTTGAGTATAACCTCCAACTAAGGTGCGATATTTTAGATCTAATAAAAATTTGGAACCACGTAAAGGTTGGAACCCAATGATTAAGTTGGGATTAATGTTAGCAAAAATTTTGATCTTTATTTGTGGCAGTAAATGACACAATTACCGATCAAGACAAAGTAATGGAAAAAGCAAACAAAGTTGAATTTTTCATTACTTTGTCTTGATAAGCAATTATGACATTTAGAGCACATTCATGCATACACTCTAACCATGTTGTGAACAACCAAGTAAAAGCTTAATTATCCTCATTTGACAATTAAAGATCGAAAATTTCTGCTTACATTAATCTCAACTTAGTCATTGAGTTTCAACCTATGTTTTATATATTTGCTTCTAAATTTTTATTGTCTCACATGAACCAAAAAAAAAAAAAAAATTTATTGTCTCTAAATTTTTTTTATTGCTTCTAAAGTTGAGTTTTTCATTACGTTGGACAAGTTTATGATTATGCTAAAAAATAAATCTTGAAATTATAATGGTTCCTTCTAAACAAATATACACACATTTAATCTAGTCTTATATTGAGTTTTTGTGATAAGATTTTGCTCCTTTTTTTTTTAATTGCTCACATACTTTCTTCCATGACCACATGCACGAGTAAAATATATTTTTTTCCTATCATCTCCATTTTCTGTACAAATTTTAGTAACCCAAAACCCATACATCAAACATAGTTCTTGTAATACTCGATAACTTCATTTTTAGAGTTAAATATCATTCCAACCTTAGGTTCCATCGTCATTATAAGCAATATTTGTTTCTACTCTATCAACATATTTATCACCTTCTTCATTAGTTTCCTCTATATCAGACGATACAAATATTTCTTTCACTAATACAAAAAACGTGAAAATATATATTGAACTAATCGATTAAATAAATAATTAGCTAAAATTTTATGGCATGGACAAATAATAGAATACTTGTAATTTTAAGGTGAATTATATTTCCAATGAGCAAATCCGAGTTGATGGTTAGAGCAATATGTAGTGTTGAGACAACAAAATATTTGCTATGGGGTTCAATGACTAATTCTCAAGTAACTAAAGTGACTAATTCTCGAGCAATGTGAAATCCAAACGGAGGTTTATAGATAATTTGTATTGGTGGCGATTTGTTGAGGGTCTCATTTTCGATATGTGTACTTTTTATTTTTGAAGACGTCGAATCTTAAACCGAAGGTCACAAGATTGAAGAGTAGATCTTGCAACCACGATCACAATATGTTCTTTTTGCTAGTTTCCTATTGGTGATTTTGGTGATTTCTAAACAATTAAGAGGGTCTCTTCAACAATTACATTTGTTGGGGTCAGGCATAGTATTATTTTCCTATTATTTTTGCAGCAGCCAATGTTTAGGCTTTGCTGTCTTTGTTTTGTTTGCAGTTGGTCTCATTATTTCTTTTCATTCTCTCCCATGTGTGTGGGTCTGGACATTCTTGTAGCCTCTTTGTACATATCACGCGCCACTTGATGTTTGGTGGACACAATATCTATTCATTCCACGTATATGATGGAGCTCATATTCATACTATGGAGAGAATAAAGTAACGAGAAATTATAGGAATGTGAGCTCCATCTGAGATGTAGAATGAGTGGATAATGCATCCACCAAACATTACTCTTGCTATACTCTTCCTCCAGTATTTTTCTTTGAAAGTTGTAAAATTTGTATGAATTATGTACCAAAAAAACCTAGTTGAATTTCATCTACTTAATTATTGTTGAATAGTGTTTAAAGAGGGTGTTGTTAATCTTTTTTTTTTTTTTTATTACAATGTTAATTCCTTTTTTATTTTATTTTATATATATCATCTTATAATAACAAGGTATACTATTTGAACAAACGTTTTGCGGCAACCGAGGTAGATAAGAGAATATGGATATTGATATGGAAATCACTACGGGAAAAAATTATTAGAAAACCAAAACGAAGGACCTACCGAATACAAATTTATACGGTGCAGCAGTGTCGGTCCAACACATTTTGAGGCCTAAAAAAGACTATAATATGAGGCTTTTTTAATAAGTCATTAATATAAATTTATAAGTTTTATAAAAAAAACATTACAATTAAAAAGAAAAATAAATTATTGCATTATATAAGTTGTATAATTCAATTGTTGTGTGACCTTTATTTGTTTGTATGTATACACATAATTTTGTCTATTGCGAGACTTTTATTCTAAGTCCAAAATTCGGGTGCCTAAAACGAGGGGCCAGGTCGGCCAACAGGGGCCTACAGCCTAGCTTACGCCAGGCCAGACCAGACTTTTTTCTTAAATAGAGAAGGCCTAGACTTTTTTTAAAGCCTATTTAATTTAAAAGGCTAGACCACATGCCTCTCAAAAAGCCTCTTAAGCCTATTAGACCGGCCTATTTAAGTAATATGAATAATATTTTTTATTATCATTTTGTACTTTGAATTAAAATATAAATTTGTAAACTTTTTCAATAATTTAAACTTTATTAGTATACATTAACTTTTTGCATATATAAATGTATTATTATAAACTAGAATAGAAATATGATACAATATATAGTTGAATTCCATAAAATCTCGTGTTAGATTATCAAACGAGAGTTTAATCTAATTGAGCTATTAGTTCGCTAGTCCATTTAAATTTAGATCACATTGTTTATTTAAAGATGTTCATAAGATATAGATTTTTAAACAGGCTAGTAGGCCGTATCAGACTTTCAGAAGGCTAGACTCAGGCTTAAAAAGTAGGTCTATGACAGGCCGCAGGTCACGCTTAGGCTTTAAAAAAATATTGCAGGCCAGACTTAGGCCTTGTAAAGCCTAACTCGGCCTAGCCTATTCCCATCCCTACCTAGGTGTAGGTGTCCCATTTTATATCAACTTATAATTTGAACAACCATTTTAAAATGACATAACAATGTATGAGACAACCAAATATATACAACGCAATGTGGATATACACCATAATCAAAGCAAACAAAAACTTATTAAATAACCACATTTATTTTGTCCCGTAGGTTATAAAAAATGGTTGTTCAAATAAACTTTCTCTATAATAACTTTCTCTATCAATGTAGTTTGGTTGCATTTCTGTCACGGGTAGGTTACTTCAGGTCGTTATCAGGTTCAAATATTTTGGTTGATTGTATTGGGAAAAACGATAAAAATGCATGTGAGCTGCCCAATTATATGATGTGATGACATGATCTTATCCTTCTTCATACTAGAGATCACTTTGTATTGTCAACTTGAAATATTGTATTATATATTTTCATGTTAAATTTATTACGAGACAAATAAATGAGACCGCTCATGTTTTTGCAATACATCTTCGCCATTATGAATGAAATGTTATAAGCTTTTTTTCTAGGCAAATAAAAATAGCTACAGAAAGACAAAACAAATAATACATTATTTCTTACATTATGTGTGTATAAATATGGACATTAGTCCATGACATATAAAATTCTAAATAGCTTAACATTCAACTGGACATAAAAACAAATTCAATCATGAACACATATAATATATACAAAAAAGAGGAATTATAAAAAAAAAAAAATAGAAAATGAAAGATTTAAAGAGATAATAAATAACATATTAAACCTATCCTACCCATTCAGCAACTAAAATTTTTTGGGAGGATATTATGGATCTATTTCTCTCTTTGCATTTTATGGTCAATTGCATTCTTAGATTGCAATTTGTCCAAGAAAATAGCTTCCTTTTCCACTTCCACGGTCGCTTCGGAAGTATACTTCCAGAAAGAAAAAGAAAAACATTGTTCTTTTGCCTTCTGGAAGTATACTTCCGGACAAAAACACAGTTTTATTCATGTCCGGATGTATACTTCCGAACACACGCGTGATCTTTTAGAAAGCATGGAGGAAAAGAAGCTCATAACAAGAAAAGGTAAATATTTATGAAGAGCCAAACTTCAAAAAGTTGACAAAGCTTAATACTCATTTTTCTACCAATCTTCAAGCCATTCAGGCACATTAAGTTCTTCTACCTCTTCTAATGGAGACTCCGTAGAAGCAGAAGAATCCTCGTAACGAACTTCCAAGTATTGTGTTATACGAGAAATAATTTCTGGAGGAACAGGAAAAGCGTGGTGTCTAAGAGCTTCCCAGTCGATACCGTTAAACCACGAGTGACTTTTGACAGAATCAGAACCTTGGCTACCAAGTCTAGTATTTTCTTCCACGTCAAGTAACTGAACAAATCAAATAAAGAGAGGTAAGCATACATAGGTATTCTCATGCATGCACCATATATATTTTTTTAGCATGCCAACTACACATGATGTTCAAGAGAAAGCAATGTTGTCAATCGCGAATCACAGAAAATAAAGGTTTCTGCAAATTCCGTTACGATGCAGCAATATCGTGTCGCAATAGTCGCTATTTAACAACACTTTGTATTGAATAGGGTATTGTAGAACAATAGAGATTAATTCAAATTACGCTACGTTGTAGCGTTAATATAGCCACTATTTGACGACATTGAGAGAAAGATGCTTATTTCTTGCTATAAATATCATGTATTCAATACCTTGGAGATGAGATCAACAGCGTCAGGGCTAAAAGTTTCAGGAAGATTTAGTTTCCTTTTTGCAATTTTGGCAACTGTATCGAGTTCATTTTCTCTCCATGATCCAAATGGCATTTCGCCGCATAACATAAAATATACTAAAACTCCCAATGCCCACCTGCATTACCATCAATGAAGCATATCAGCACATTCTCAAACTGTATTCTAAAGATTCAGTGTCTAACAAAGCAATGTATGTTAAGTAAGCTTTCTAATTAAACTTAATGCTTGTAAGGTGATAGTGCAACATATTTACATTCAGCAAAAGAAATAATATTCCTTTAAGTTGTTTTTACGTTTTGAGGAAATAAAGATGTGTGCTACTGACACGAGGAACTGCATAATTCACACTCAACAGAAAATCAATGGTTATGTGCAAATTTTAAAAAGTATACCAGTCGGCAGGGAAACTGTGGCCTTTTCCGAGAACAATCTCTGGAGCTAGTGAATCTGCCCTCCCACAAATTGTGAATGTTCTCTCATCAGAGAGCTTCTTTCCAAATCTGAAGTCCACCAACTACAAACAGCAACATGCATTTAAAAATAATTAACATGATAAAATAAGAATAATTAATTAAGTTTGATATGCTAAAATATAACTTAATCATCTTCATTATTCGTGATACAAGCTATTCTATTTGTATTATATATACTATGCATATTTTATGGTTTTTAACTTGTTCATCATGCGTCAAACGTTTTCCGCAACACCATCTGTCATAATTCTACACAGGTTTGCCATTAATAACAACGATGAACATGAATATGATGAATAAAAATAAAACAAAAATTTCCAAACCTGTATATGTCCTCTTTGATCCAACATCAAAACATCATGCGAGACACCTCTATACAGAACACCATTCTGCAATTCAAATATGAAACATGCCGAGGAGAAAAAGTTAGCAAATCTAAGCCACAAGAAAAATAAAATCAAGGCAAAAATATAAATTAGTTTAGATAAGACCTTGTGCAAGTCTTCTAAGGCGATCACAACAGAAGCAGCGCAGTATCGGGCCGCTGATTCGCTAAAAGGACTTGAAAGTATGGAAGACAGAGGGCAGGCAAGACGTGTATTTAGCAGTATTCCAGCATATATGCGGTCGGCAAAGGTGCATAAAACTTGCGGTACACAAGCTGAGGAGCTCATACCCTTTATCAAATCTTTCTCTTTCAAGACTTGTGATTCCTTTCCTAGCCTTTTCACTTTTGGCTTGGAAAATTTCTTCAACGTAAGCACATTTTCTGCTAGAAAAATTATTTCATGCCGCAAATTGGTTAGAAAAAACAAAATCAAACATACATTGTTTTTTTATCAATTGATGTAGGAAAAGAAAACCAAGACACCAAAAGAAATAAGTTGGAAAACTTCCAATAATCTTCCAAAGATCAGGTTTATACCAATCACACCTAAAGACTTGATTAAGTCAAATTTGGAGACTGATGGGATCAAATGGATTTATTAAAAAAATGGACTAAATCTGTTTAAATCCATTATTTCTGGGAATAAGCATTCATCAATCACATTCTAAGCGAGAAATCAGTAAAGTATATATCTACCTGAGTCTTTTAAATTTGCAAGTCCAATCTCAGAGCAGTCAGTGGAATATAACGTCTTTCTCCACTCCTGACCAAGAAAAAAGGTCTATAAGCTAATTCATGTATCTCAATCCCAATTAATAGAAAGCAAGAAAATACTCTTACCAAATCTGAGAGTTGGACTTTATCAAATGATGAGAATTCAAAGCTTTTATTCAACTCCTCGGAATTATCCCTCAACCTATTGTCAAATTAATGAAGTGAACAACAAAGCTTTATTTCAAGTGCAGCACATAAGAAAATAAGCAGAAACTTATGTAGAAGCCAACACTTCCGATTGAAGGCGTGTCCAGTACTGACAGCAACATGACACTGACACATGTGGTTACATTCAATCATTCTATTTTTTAAATGATTATCAGTGTCAATGTGTCAGTGTCACTGTTGTGTCTGTGCCTGTGTCAGTGCTTCATAGGCAGAAACCACTAAGCCATTGTTTGATACATGCACATATTAAGACGTACTTGTGATCTTCCTGAGAAATCTTTTGTAAGGAGCCAATAACTGATTCAAGTTTATCCTTTGTTAGTAAAGCACATACAACATCATCCTCAGCAACAGCAGTTAAGGAACCAATGTGTTGATCAAGAAGGGACCATTCACCGAAATAGCTTCCCTCGGGCTTCTCTAGTGACAGTTCTGTTCCGCTCTGTACATCATCGTCCTCATTTTCGATGTCGGACTTGAGGCTGTAGGTATTTGCTCTTGTCAATAAATCAGCATCAAAAGTTAATTTTACACGTCCCTTTTGGATGATGTACAATGCAAGGACTTCATTCTGCAAAACATGCCAAAAACTTAGAAAAGAATGGAGAATAAAAGCACAAAAGTACTGAAGCTAGAAAGCTTACTTTATTGATTATTGTCTGTCCACTTGAGAAGGTAACTTCAGAAAGGGAGTCGGAGATCTGACTCAGTTGTAAAATTGACAATCTGGAGAGGAGATCTACGGACCGAAGTAACTTCAATGATGATAAGTTAGAGAATTCTGATACTAAAATCCCGCGGAAATCTTCCCGCTTTAAAGTCCAAAGAGTTCCGTTTGTTACAGCACGCACAGAGGCTTGGAGTGGTTTGTTGTACCTGTAATGCCACATTTTAGGCAGAGTAAAGTTACAAATTTGCCATGAAAAAACTACAGCACCTACATATGGAAAAATAAGAAAAGATATACATACAACGTTAAATATTTCTTACAAAAACTGAAAAGCAAAAAAGCAACACAATTATTGCTTAAATTTTATTCTGGAATATTGCAATTATAATTGAATATCATATGCTTGTCTGGAAAACAGTCCTCAAAGTCAACACCTAAACTCAGTGCTGTCAATCGCAAACGTGGAAAATAACGGTTTGTTCAAATTCTGCTACTCAACAGTGCTATAGCGCAACTATAGCCGCTGTTTGACAACATTTGTACTAAATAGCGTGTAGTGGAACAATGGAGATTTGTTCAAATTCCGTTACGCTATAGTGCTATAGCGCCGCTATTTAACAACACTGTCTAAACTAGAGGAAACAAGAATGGCTTCGGTCAGATTTTTTCAAGTAAAAAATAACTATAACTTAGTTGAAGGACCATCAAAGAAGTGGTAGAGTGACTCACATCAGAGCAAGTTCTCCAAAGCATGATAGTTTTTCAGCTGTGTAGCGCTGCAAAACCCTAGGTACCTCCCCATCTTTTTCTTCCTGTCATTGTGAAAAATGTGGAACTACAATTGTAACACATCGCATAGAAACAGACAGAATTCTAGAATGGAGTTAGGTACAAACAGCATTCATTCTATGGCCCTAGACTTTAAAAACACGGTTTCATCTCGACTATAACAAGGGGAAGTAAATCCAATTATAAGAACAGGTTCAGAGTTTAAAAATATGACAAAAGTTGAATCGAAGTACTTGTATCCATTCCATCAAGTTCTCAAATCAAATAGTTACATGCAGAATATTTTTATAACATTAGAGGCCTTTAAGAACATACTGTCTATGTAGAACTGACACCGAGACATATGGTCACAATTCACATTCGAATACTTCACTTTCTCAAATTATTACAGGTGTCCATGTCAGCGTCAATGCTTCATAGCATGCAGTTAAATTTAATAAATAATGGGAAAAAACTCTGTCATCATTTCATTACTTATGGCAAGGATGTAAGAAACATGACCTAAGTTTTTTACTAATAAAATAAGGGTGGTTTTCAAAGGAGGTCACATCTGCGGGATAAAAATCGCACAAATGAAAATTTTCTGATTTCGAAACTGAGAAATATTCAGAAGGTTTGGAAGCCTGTAGACTTTGTCTCTGGCTAGGATAATTTTCAAAATTTTCCTAAAATGATAGCTGTTGAACCGTCACAAATATGAACGAAATCAATACTGCAATCAAGTGACAAATTTTATAAACCTGAGTTGCCAAGACTTCAAATTCTCCGCTGCCAACAACATAAAAACAGTCACTTTCACCACCCTGCAAAGTATAACTTTTGTCACACACACTTCAACGCTCATAAAAACCAACAAAACCAAAATAAATTGAAATTTTTATAAGATCCACTGAAGTGTAGTAATCTTAATATTCTGCTAGAAAGAATCCACAAAAGCTAAATGACACTACAATTTTTCAATCTTCAACTAGAAAACTAACCTGTTTGACTATAATATCGCCAGGTTCGACGTTAACTCTTTGCATGCAATCCAATAAAACATGACACTGAGATTCGGTAAGTTTTCGAAAGAGAAAATGATCATTCAACGCCTGCTCTATGTGTGCCTGTTGCATATGAAGATGAAGAAGCACCATCAAGGTTTGCAGTTCATGAACTTCGCAACAGGAGAAAATTAATCTGAGTTATATAAGGACAAAACTTAGGTGCATTTCCTTAGGTATTTTTCGTGCTGTTCTTCACTTACGATATTCATAACTATCCACATCTTCCTCAAATCCAAAATTTTCTCAAAGTTTGTTATAACCACAAAAAATATATTTTATATGAAGAACAACAAAAAAAAAAATCCAAGGAAATGCATCTATGTTTTGTCTTTTAGATTAAGACACCAATGTTGTTGTCAATGTGAATAAACAAAATGAAAAACAAAGGAGCTAATTAATAGGAAAGGCAAAAATGAATTGAGATTTACTTCTTCCTCCCATGTTTTTCTGTGAGCTGAAGATGGAGGAACCCAACCTTGTCCATTCTCGAGAGAATTTTCAATTGCTCGGAGGCGTGCCCTTGACAATTCTTGCCTTACACGATGATTCCTAGCATTCCATCCAAATGTGGAAGGAGATTCTGAACCTGTCACCTCTACAACTTGAGGGACAGGGGTTCGTAAAATTTCACGATAACTTTCCGAGTGAGCAACAGCGGGCTGATTCAAAAAACTAGATTAGTTACTAACAACAAACAAGGGGAAATGAATACTCAACGTTTTGAGGAAACAATATATGCGAGTATGAGCAGGAGAAAAGAAAAACATCATACTTCATTTAGTCCATTTATATGCACAATGATGACTGTAATATCATCTGTACGAGTCTCATACTGTAGCCAAAGTCGATAAGATTCTGCCACTATCGCAGCACAAGCATCGCGTGGATCTTTAAATTTTGCAACCTGGAAGAAGGTCGGAAAATTTAAGAGACGTAATTGAATAATAAACCAAACCTAGGTTCACATATGCTTGAAATCAAAATTGACATAAATTAGTAATATGAAGGAGAAAGATTTACTAGATAAATATATCGTTGTTCAGCAATGAATTACCAAAAGTATCACATAATTTAATAATATGGATCTCAGCATTAAGTTTTATTCATTTTTTGACACTTTTCAGTTATTAGTCTTAGTTACAGCAATGAATTTAGACACAAAATTGTAAACAATTTAGGGCTTATTAACCCATGATTAATTGGTTGCAACTTTGCAGTAATAACAGAATATAAAATTCAACAATTTGAGATTGAAACCAATAAAATTCCAATGCTTATTGAGGAAATTTCACTTGCATTATTCCAGAATTTTTTACACTAAATTTTATTCTTCACAGTTCACACCTTTTACAAGACAAACTTCCTTTCCAAAAAGTCACTTGTTGCATAAGTGCTTCTGCTAATGGTAAGCGAAAATTTCACATTCCTAAATCCTACTTCCTAATTCCAAATAGGAGAGGCACAGTAACTAACTAATTAATATCATAGATGCCAGTTCCTGATTACTTAAATCAGTGTTGTCGAATTGTAGCAACATCGTAGAACAATTGGAACAAATCCATATTAATCCGCAATACAATAACGGTTACAGCAGCATTATAGCACTACCATAATTTGCACAGAAGCCACTATTTTTCGCAATTGACAACAACACCGACTGAAATATGATAATTTAATTAGCATTGCAACAACTTTCTTTCTCAAAGAGTAAAAAGTAAATTTCAATCATATCATATAAAGAGTAAAAAGCAAGACATATTTTCTCATGCATCATAATATAAAGCAAGAGAGAGAAAGAAAAGTGAAAAGAAAAAGTTGTAATTACCATATCAACCACAGTTTGGCTAGAAAGAAACTCAAAAACTCCATCACTAGCAATAACAAAAAATGGATTATTAGGTGTGAGTTCAAAACTAACAATCTCAGGATTCGCAACAACACCAATAGTCTCGGCAATAGAATCACCAATGCTCCTTGTAAAAGCAGTACCAGGATACATCCCATTCGGGACCCACAACCTAGGAGGATCACCATCATCACCTTCTTCATCGCTACCCCAACACGGAACTTCAGGATTCTTTAACCCTTCAATTTGATCCAAAGTAAGAACCCTAGCACCACAAAGTTTCACTCTTTCTAACTCATCAACCCTATAAGGTGTCTGATCAATAGACAAATCAACTGCAACAATATCACCATCTTTCCCTTTCTTCTCCGCTATAACTGCCCTCGAATCACCACAATTCGCTACATAAACCGTCTTCCCTCTAACCAAAATCGTTATAGCCGTTGTTCCACTCATACTATCATCTAAAACATCAGCATGTAACTGCGAATTCGTAGCTAAAAAAGCCGCATGACAAGCCTCAACAGGATCAACATTAAACTTAGCATTCCTCAATAAATTCTCACAAAGCCTACGCTTCACAAACTGCGAACACTCCGCACCAAATTCACCATGACCATCAAAAACACCGAAAAAATGATCATTCACATCCGTTCCAAACGGCGTATGAATACAAAAACTATCTTGATTCGCTTTATCAAGAGCATCAGGGTAATAACCGCGCTGAGAAAGATACGAATACCGTAATTCATACTTCTCCGAATCAACCTTCGCAATCCTCGAACCATCCGGTGGAAGAAACTGCGACGAAACCCTAGCTAGTCTTCTTATTCCAGCTTCAGGATCTCTAGTTAAGCTTAACTGATTCAATTGGTCTCGAATTTCACCACCATCAGAAGATGGTGAAAAAGCTTGTTGAAGCTCATGTCTTGAAATTGGGTCACCATTGATGCTTGAACCTTTACAAGTTTCACCTATGCATACTCTTGAATAAATGCATCCCATTGATAAAAATTCGAACTTTAACAATACCCAGATGATAAAAATCCAAACTTTAACAATACCCAGATTATAGAATTTGATTTGCTTCAACCTTAGCAACTTTCACCTATGCATAAATAAATGCAACCCATTGAAACAAAATTTGATTTTGAACAATATCCAGATTATAGAAACTTCAAAAAAACAATACCCAGATCATAGAATTTGATTTGCTTCAACCTTAACAAATTTCAATTATGCATCATAATCTTGAATAAATGTAACTAATTGAAAAAAATTTGATTTTGAACAAGACCCAGATGAAAGAAAGTTGAAAAGAACAATACCCAGATGACAGAATTTGATTTGCATTAACGTTGTTGATGTTGGACAAATTTTGAGACACTTAGTTAACATAGGAGTGTGTGTGTTTTTTTGTGTTTAAAATTTGAGCTTGTGTTTTTTTTTTTGTGGTAATACTAATAAGTGTGTGTGGATTGAACTCAATTATTAGGAGAAAGATTTTGGGATGAGGATGAGGCACAAATTTGTTTGAAGTAAATGAGGTTTTTTACTTTTTATTTTTTTGAAAGAGAAATTATTGCAATATGATGAGGTTGAAGATGATATTGATGATGATGTGTTAAAATTTGGGAGAATATTTATATTTTTTTATTCAAAATTGGAGAGTATTTGGAAATTTGATTTGAGAAAAATAGTGTTTATGGTAAAATATTTTTACAACTCACGAAAAAAAATTATGGTCAAAATTATTTGTATGTAAATTGTTTTATAAGTTATTTGAAGAGGTTATTTAAGGTAGTTAGTTAAAAATAGTTTATGGATATATTATATTTCTAGAATTTAATAGAAAAAATTTTGTAAAAAAAAGAAGTTGTTTAATGAGAAATTTTATTGGTAGTCAAGTCTAAAAGAGTTTTTATAAGTGAATCTAAAGGTCAAATGCAAATCTATAAAAGTTTGCATGGTTTTTTTAGTAGACAAATGTAAATGTCTATAAATGGTTAGAGGAGGGAGAAATGTTAATCTCAATGAATCAAATTGGGAACATTTTTTTTTTGTTCAAACACTCAAATAGAAATTTATTTTGAATCCAAATGGAACATTTTTTTTGGTCAAACACTTAAATAGAAATTTATTTTTTGTGTATAAATAGGATGTTTGAGTTTAAACATCAATCTTTTCATATATTATATAATATCTTTATCAACTAAATTAAATTTATGATGACTTAAAACATTCTTCCTAAATCTCTTTTTAGTCAACCAACCGGCAACCAGACTATATATGCATTATCTAGTTTGAATTTAGACCTTTGGATTTGTACTCATCCAATGTTCCGTTAGCTCCCCCAAGCTGAGTTACCTTATTAGGACGATCTTATTTGGTGTTTACATCCGTTTTTACATGTGGTAAACCGTTGACTAAATTTGAAAATAATAAAATTGATTATACTAATTGTTTTTCAAACTTACTTTTTTTTAATATACAAAATGACAATAGTCATTAAAAACTAATAAGTAAAAGAGTCAAAGTTTAAATCTGATCAGAACATTTGACCAAACAAAATCACTTATCTTTCATATTACGCTATTTATTATTGTTTGAAGAAAAATATATAAAATATCCTTTCAAATTAAAAAAATATATAAAATATGTATAGACATTTGTTTGAAAAAAGTACTTGAGTTAAAAAAAATCAAACAAAATTTATAAAAGAAGCATAACAATTTCTCATATATATATGAATTTTTTTTAATAAACCATCAATATTTTTTAAACTATCACTCTTTTCTCCAATTTAGTTATTAAAGTATATAAATATAATAAGAAGCCCTTAAATTATATGAAATTGTTAATTTTATCTCTAAAGTATATAAAAATTGTTAATTTAATAAGAAACATGTCAATGTTAGAGACCAAATTAACGAATTTTGTTTACTTTATAAATTATTTGTTTTATTTTTTATTAAAAAATTATTTGTTATATTTATATGGCTTATAGGTTAATTGAAGAACAAGTGAGAGTGATGGGACTTGGGAGGATTGGTGGCTAGGTGTTGTTTGATGAATTGAATAGGAGTGTATAAAGAAAGAGGAATGATACGATTAATTTTAGAGGTGTGTTATTTATCATGCTCATTTTATATTTTTATATTTTATCTTTATTGTTTTGTTTTCCATGTTAATATTTATTTTTCTTTGAAAATTTATGATTGTTTCAAAAGTTGTTTTATAAATGGTTGTTTAAAAATCACAACTCTTATTTTTAAAATATTTTTTGGAAAAATCATTTATTTCCACTTCTTTTAGGAGAAAAACAATATAGAGAGAGAAAGAGAGAACAAGACGGGATAAAAACACAAGGTAAGTACTTTCTCCGGTTTTATTTATAAGCAAAATTTGATATTTTAGATTCATTGAATAAATTAGGTATGTGGTCTATATCATATGTCATATACATCATTTATTCAATGAATCTAAAAAGTAAAATTTGCTTATAAATGAGACTAAAGAAAGTATAAAAAAATTGTTTCAAAAGTTATCATAAAATAATTATACATGGGTCATTTCTCAAAAAAGGAAAGTGAGAATTGAATAATGACAGTAGCAAGCAATATTGGAAAAGGATGAAAAGTAGTGAGAATGAGAAATAGAAGGTGGTTGTTTGTGGTGGAGGTTGAGTCATTTGGAAGAAGAGAAGGAAAGAGTTGAATGAATGTGTTGTGTTGTGTTGCTGTAGTGTAGAGACGTATCAGTGCATGTGTGGTAAGGTCATAGTCAGATACGTAGCTTTTTTGTTGTCTTTGTTTGATTTGAAATGTGGTGTGGAAAGTGGACGCGTCAAACATTTTTATACACCCCCGACATAAAATAATTTTCCTAAAGTTCATATTAATTAAATGAAATTCATGTTTATAGAACTTTACATTTACTTTTCAAAGAAACAAAAATGAACTACAAGGTTTAGTTGTTGGAACACATGGATTATTATGGTGTGAATTAAAAAAATTCTCATGTCAACTTTCTTAATTAGTGCTCATTTATGATGCGAGATCAAGCCATTGATTTTCTAACGGTCAACTAATCCTAGCCATTGATTATTCCCTTCGGTTTATAATGTCCCTTCAGAATTAAGAATCGTCTTAAGAACATAGTTCCTTTGGTAAATTTTGTCCCTTCGAAAATAAGAGTATTCTTAAGATCAAAGTCCTGTTCGAGATAAAGTGTCCCTTCAGAAAATAAGAATGATCTTAAAAATATATCCCCTATTTATGTTTTATGTCATTGGAGAAGTTAGAGGTTAGAGTGGTCGAAACACCATATTAGAGTGGTCTTAGTACCATATAAGAATGATCTTAGTACCATAATAGAGTGGTATCAATACCATATTAGAGTGGTCTTAACACCATATTTGAAGGTGTATTTCTAGAACAGTTTCTATAGTGCAATAGGACTCTGATACAGTTGTAGCTGGGCTGTTTTATCTTGGGGGCGTCGTGGTTGATAGTCTGCTTGCACAATTCTGGACAGTGCCACGAAACGTCTTAAAGAGAGCGACCTAGTCCGCGACTCAGCCTAGTAATCTCTTCGGTGACAAAAATAATTTTTTAACTAATTTTGACTATTGTTCCAACAATTTTAAGACGTTTCCTTCTACCAAGTCTACCGAAGAAATTATTAGTTTTTGTTTGTTATTTGTAAGTACAACAAGTATAAAACGGCTATAGAAATACCTCGGTTAAAACTACACGATGAAGTGTAAGAACAGGTCAAGCACTGCTTTGCAGGCTTACCTGATTGAATAGTAATTCATTATTATGAATACTAAGATCAACCTTTTGGTAGATCAAGTGGGTGATAGACTTTTTTTTCGTCTAAGAAATTTCTACGAAGGAAATTAATTTGTAAAACAGATTTTGGTGGTGAAGGAAATTAATTTGTAAAACAGATTTCGGTGGTAATTAATTTCTGCTAAGAAATGGTTGAAAAAAAAGAAGTTGTTTTAATGCAAATTATTTACGTTCAATGTTGTATGTAAAATGTTTTCAAAATTTTGACAATACAACATGACATTAAAGTATTTGAGTTATAGAATTTAATGTCTCATATAAGTGACATGAATTGACTTCAAAGCATTGACACATTTGAACTATTTTGGAATTCAATGTCTTGAATAAACATGATTTTATTTTATTTATTGATATAATTTTGGTTGACATTTTAAGATATGAAACAAATATCATGCATTGACCCGTATAATAAAAATAAAATAATCACATGATATTTGTTTTTGCACTTTGCAATTCATATTGATCATATTCAAGATTATATTGTAGAATGAGATGTGTTGTATTTTTTAAAGAAAAAATATATATGTCTTTTTTGTAGTCAAGTTAAAAATAATCAAGTAGTCGCATAAATCAATATTTAGATAATCTAAATATTTAGATTTAATTTTTTATGATGAATGCGACCTTGATGGTAACTTGACTAGATAAGAAAATATATTTTATCACTTTTATCGATGGCTGTTAAGATTATACTTTAGTATATCTCGTGAGAAATAAAAGTGATACGCTTGACAATTTCAAAGTTTTTGTAACTGAAATTAAAAATGATTCAATAAGAAAATCAAGCGATTTGATATTGATAGAAGAACAAACTAATTTCCACACTTCAACGAGTTTTATGAATGGCACAAAATTATTCATGAAACAACTCTTGATATGAACGATAAAGCAGTTATAAAGCATATACTATTTACCGAGTCAATTGTTGTCATTATGCTTAATTCTGAAAGTGCATCTCATTGTTGGGAAAAATTTAAACAACTATTTGATTTGTGCTAAATAGAGTGCTTTAATCTAAGAACAAAATTTCTAACTATGAAATTTTGAAGAAAAGACAATATATCTTGTCTTATTTTTTGGACTTGGGATTGTTTGGCCTATCTTCGGATTCCAAATCCCAAGAGAGTAAAACTCACTAGTAGAGCCTATGAATGTGAATTCATTGGGTATGAAATTAACAGGAAAGAGTATATGTTTTATGACCTAAATGTTAATGTGATCAAAGAATCAAACGATGATGATTTCTATGAAATTAAATTTCCCTTTAAATTAAGAAAATAGTGGGGGCACTAGTGGGGGCATTGCAACTGATCACAATCCAGCGATCAGAAGCACTAATGAGAACATCAAATTAGATGTAACAGAACCTCAAAGAGGTAAGAAAGCACTAGTTGCTAAGGAGTATTGACTTGATTACATGGTCTATACATTAGAAGAGGATCCAACTGACACTCATGAAGCGTTGTCTTCCTTGAATGCTGACTTATGGCAAGAAGCCATAAAAGATGAGATGGATTCTCTAGAGTCTAACAAGACCTACTATTTGGTAGACTTGCCTTTTGGTTGCAAACCAATACGTTGTAAATGGATTTTGAAAAATAAAACCCAATAGAACTATTGATAAATACAAGGTTCGCCTTGTAGCCAAGGGTTTTAAACAAAGAAACAAATATAGATTTCTTCGACGCCTTTTTCTTCAGGCACCAGGATAACATCCACAAGGTACTAATAGATCTTGCTGCCATTCATAATTTAAAAATACGCCAAATGGATGTTTAAACCGCCTTTTTAAAACGGTGAGCTTGAAGAAGAGTTCTATATGGAACAACTGGAATGTTTTGTAGTCCATGGGCAAGAAACTAAGGTCTGCAAGTTAGATAAGTATGTGTATGGTCTTAAAAGGTCCATGAGTAATGTCACGAAAATTTTGACAACTTAATGATAAGAAATGAGTTTAAAGTGAATGAATGTGACAAAGTTATTTGACAATAACATTTGCACAATCATATGTCTCTATGTAGACGACTTGCTCATATTTGGTTCAAACTTTCATGTTGTAAATGCTCTGTAATTATTGTTGTCTAACAGTTTTGAGATAAAAGACCTCAGAGAAGATAATGTAATTATGAATATTAATTACCAGGTCAGAAAAGAGAATTTCCTTGGATCAATCTCACTAAGTTGAGAAGATCTTGAGAAAATATAAATACTTTGACTGCAAACATGCTTGCACACTATATGATCCAGGTGAAAAACTATTTAAGAACACCGGTGAAAGTGTGAGAGCATCATTGATAACCTTAAGTATGCCATTGATTACACTAGACCCGATATTGTCTATGTCGTAGGAATGTTGTGCAGGTTTGTCAGTAGACCTAGTAATAATCATTGGAAAGTTATTGATAGGGTCGTAAGACTCCTAAATAGAACCATAAACCTTTGATTACATTATCAAATATTTCTGTTGTCCTGGAAGGATACACAAATGCAGATTGGAACATCTTATAAGATGATTCCAAAGTGACCAGTGAACAAAATATATTGGCTCAGTCTACTTCGGAGTTTGAAAAATAACACTAGCAACAACTAGTGAGGAAGCAAGTTGGTTAACATGCTTGCTAGCAGAGATTCCCTTATTGAAAAACAATTGCCAGTACTGCGGCTATTGCAAAAATCGAGAACCATTATTATAACGGCAAGAGATGACAAATACGTCATAAGAACAGAACTGTTAGAGAGATATCTACACATGGGCAGTAAGAGTGGATCATGAACACACTGATGGAAATTTAGCCGATCCTTTGATGAAAGGACTAGCTAGAGAGAAAGTCCATAACACATCAATGAAGATTGGACTAGTGCCTATGAAATCACTTATGATGGTAACCCGACCTAAATGACTGGAGATCCCAAGAAATAGGTTCAATGGGTAATAACAAGTCGTGAAGTGATATGAGGTGAACATGCTATAATAAATCACAAGAGGCATGATTCCTGAAGCAATTAAGAGGTTGAGATAATATAAACTCTTAATGAGATCTATACTTTATGTGGAGTGGAGTACCTAGCTACAAGAGTACTTTTGATAGACTCACCTTTGTGAATGTGGAAGTGGGGGCCGCTTCATATGGAATTATATAGGCAAAATTCCTAGAGCGTTCACTAAACCAGGATTGACATGCAAGGCCTTTAATGCACGGGCTTTTTGAGAATACACCTAAGAAAAAGTTGTGTGTGGTTTGATGTCAGAGATAGAGTTCTAGAATACGAGTCACTCTAGTAAAATCTGAATCTTTTTCACTACGCAAAGGTTCAAGTCATAGACACCTTCCCTTATGCACAACCTTAGAAGGCAAAGGTTTAAGTCGTAAGGCACCTTGGCTTATGCTATCTTAATAGAAACCTCTAAGTCATTTTTTAAATTCAAGTGGGGGATTGTTGGAACACATGGAGTGTTATGGTGTGAATTAAAAAAAATTCTCATGTCAACTTTCTCAATTAGTGCTCATTTATGATGCGAAATCAAGCCATTGATTTTCTAACGGTCAACTAATTCTAACCATTGGATTTGTAACTGATCTTTGGCTCCTCACCTATAAATATAGCTCTCATTCCTCACTTCTTCTCACCCCAAAAGTTCTTTTGAGTTGTCAAAGAATTTTTCTCTCTTCTCCCTCCTTTACCTTGTGTTGACGAGCTATTCTTTTCCTCTCCCTTTTTTCTGTCCCGTCAGATTTAAAGAGTGTTCTTAAGACCGTAGTCCCTAATGTCCCTTCGGAATTAAGAATGGTCTTAAGAGCATAGTCCCTTCGGTAAACTTTGTCCCTTCGGAAATAAGAGTATTCTTAAGATCATAGTTCCTTTCGAGATAAAGTGTTCCTTCGGAAAATAAGAATGATCTTAAGAATATAGCCCCTTATTTATGTTTTATGCCATTGGAGAAGTTAGAAGTTAGAGTGGTGGAAACACCATATTAGAGTGGTCTTAGTACCATATAAGAATGGTCTTAGTACCATATAAGAGTGGTATCAATACCATATTAAAGTGGTCTTAGCACCATATTTGAAGGTGTATTTCTAGAACAGATCTTATAGTATAATAGGACTCTGATACAGTTGTAGCTGGGTTGTTTTATCCTGGGGGCGTCGTGGTTGATAGTCTGCTTGCACAATTTTGGGCAGTGCCACGAAACGTCTTAAAGAGAGCGACCTAGTCTGCGACTCAGTCTAATAATCTCTTCAGTGACAAAAATATTTTTTAATTAATTTTCACTATTGTTCCAACAGTTTTTACACCCAAAGGAGATCATTATCCTGTTTTGTATTGGTAGAATATAATACACTAAATTGCTTATAAACACTTCATATTCCTGGGAATGATAAAGTGGAACATATACATGCATTATTTAAAATTACTAAAAGGTTTGGTTAGTGAAATTTGCATGAGAATAATTATTGATTTCTGATATTGTGCACAGAACAAAACTTCTTTTAAAATTGGGACGTAACGGCTGCCTCCTTTGTGTAATTGATCAACATTCCCAACCAGTCTTCAGCCATAGAAAAGGACAACCACCAACCAATTATTATCTCATTTTCCATTTATTTTATTGTCTCTGTTAATTATTCCTCACCAAGATTGAAAGTTCTATGCAGTTTATATATTTATGATCTCTATTCTTCTTATATTATATTATGCTTTTAAGGGTGAAGTTGTTTTTTCTTTTGCTGACAAAAGGATTAGTAATGACACTGCTACTACCCAAATAAGGAATATATGTTCTCTTAAGAGAAGTACGTTTCGAGATTCCAAACCAACAACACCGGACCAACTCAAGTGGCTTTCACGTTGTAGTTGTCTAATGACACCATTCCAAACTAACACGAAGTGTGTGATCATATAAAATTTGATTCTTGTTAAAAATGATTTGAATTTACATGATTAATGTTTATATTTGCATTTACGCCAAGTGTGGTGGACGATAAATTTCTTTTATTAAAATAACAAAATTTGAATCACGTGTAAATCAATTTCACGTGTATGCTATGAAGAACATACTCCGACACGAACACCTGACATGACATTGACGCAAACATGTCGATATCGTTAATATAAAAAATATAAGACATCGACACCGCGGCATATATATTAATTTATTTATAGAGGGTCTAAAATGAAAATCAAAATACATACACAAGCATATAAATTGAGCAATTTATTTCATTGAAAAAAGTTATAAAACAAGATACCATAGAATTTGACCTTTATTTATTCATCCACTATAAAAATAGCTAAAAATGTTGTAATCAACTTTAATTTCTATAAGCCCCTAATTGATCAACGTTTCTCAACACATATGAACTCTTGTATCTACGCTGTGTGGAACCAAGAGCGAGAAAAAATGTTTTAAACATTTGAGTTGTCCGACACGGCTCGTATGAGTGTTGTAAGGTATCAGACACCGGTCTAAGAGTGTCGAAGTAAAGAAAAATAATAATTTTATTTAAAACACCGGTCTTGATTATCCGATATGTGTCGTACAAGTGTCACAAAAGTATCGTACAACGTGACTCGTCTAGTCCTAAAGGTGTGTGTGTTTCATAGCGCGTATGAATATTTTTTACTTCTCACACGAGCGTGAATTCAAATAAATATAAAGTTGAGGTTGTAAATTTAAATTCATTGCTCTAACCAAATAAGTTACTAGCTATATGTTAGTCTAAGCCTCTAAGGATTTTATCGAATCCAAACCTACTACAAAAATGCATAGAAGCAGCATGTGTGTTTTATTTAGCTTTGTATTATACCCCTAAGCTTGCCCTTCTATATATGTTAAAGCCATTTCATGGGATGTCAACGTCTGAAGTACATACAAGGTAATATAATTTGGTCCTTATGGTTTGTATTTACTATGTGGACACCTTATCATACTGTCACAACAAGTTCATGAAATACCCTTAAATTGTTCTATCATTTCCACAAATTTCTCACATCCCTCTCTTTCTCTCTCCCTCACACACCTAGCTAGAAAGAGAAGAAAATTCTAACCAACATGGTACATTCAAAGAAGTTCAGAGGTGTCAGGCAACGCCATTGGGGCTCTTGGGTCTCTGAGATTCGTCATCCATTATTGTATTAATCTCACTTTCATTTATTTATATTGTTTTCCTTCTCCTCAAACTTTAGAAAAAAATATTATATTATAGTGTATGTTTGGATACACGGCATAATTGATAAAATCATATGTGATTCTGTAATTTTATTGAAGCTAGTTTAGTTTTTGTAAAACCACATGACATATCATAATTCTGCTAAATTCATCGTCAATCCAAATATGCACGCTTTTTCAGTTTATAAAATATATTATAATGCATGTTTGGATACACGGTAGATTTGATAAAATCAGGTGTGATACTATGATTTTATTTAAGCTAGTGTAATTTTTTTAATATCATATATAGTGACATACCGTAATTATGTTAAATCCATCGTCAATCCAAGTATGTGCGCTTCTTCGGTTTATAATTTGGTTATGTATGTATTTAAATTTCATTTATATTTTTGTGTGTTAAATGAGTTATTATATTTTATATGGTGGTATGAATAGGAAAAGGAGGGTGTGGTTAGGAACATTTGAAACAGCTGAAGAAGCAGCTAAAGCATATGATGAAGCAGCAATTTTGATGAGTGGAAGAAATGCGAAAACTAACTTTCCAATTAGTGTGGAAAATCAAACGAATTCTATTTCATCTTCTTCAACCTCTTCCAAATCATTTTCTGCAGTTCTTAGTGCAAAGTTAAGGAAGTGCTGCAAGTTTCCTTCACCTTCACTCACTTGCTTGAGGCTTGATGCAGAGAATTCACACATTGGAGTGTGGCAGAAAGGTGCAGGTCCTCGTTCTGAATCAAATTGGATTATGATGGTTGAGTTAGAAAGGAAAAAAAATGCTTCTGTGCCAGAGAAGGCAAAGCCAGATGAATCAAGTAAAAATGGTTTGGATGATGAACAGAAAATTGCTTTGCAGATGATAGAAGAACTTCTCAATAGAAACTAAACTCTATGCTTTCACTTTCATGTGTGGACCTCATTGAAGGAGTTTAATTTGATGTCCATGATGATGTCTTTTGTTTGTTTGTTTTGTCCTAAGTAAGAGTGTGATATATGATGATATATTGTGTTTTACTTTACCACATGTGTAACGGCTTCTACCATATAGCTAACATTTTATGTCTATAAGAAAAACTATCCAGTTAATTAACTAATTTGGAATTACTATATAGTTCCATTCCATGCATAATTTCTAATGTTTTTATATATTTAAATGTTAGTCCTCTCAAAAAAATATATTTCAATGTTAGTGCCTAGTTTGTTTAAAGAATGAGAAATTTGTCAGCGATCATATCTATAAACTCTGAATCTTCTTCTTATTACTCCTTCAACGTCTTGACTCATAATTTTTATTGACGATTTCAATGAAGAATAAACATAATTTTTGTTTTGTAAGTCAATTTCTAATGTTTAATATTGGTTCAACTTTTGCTTACATTAACAAGGTATACAATATGGACTAAACAAGAAATAAATAAAAATCAACAAAACCTATCAAAAGAGGAAATGAGGTGTAAAGTCATCTCACCTCACTTTAAACAAGAAAATAGATAATAATTGTGTTATTTGCTACACAAGACTAATTGCAAATTTGCACCAATGCGTGAGAGGAGGGGAAAAAATAGTAATCATTAGAGAGACCAAATAAGACCCTTACATATGAAGTTGGTGCTAACTTAAGAATTTCTTATCATAGCAACGGGCATTTACTAAAAGATGATTGAGTTTCAAATTTTTGGAAAACTCAAAACACTTTGTCAAAAGAAATAAGCAACATTAAATTTAAATTGAATTTCATAGTGGTCACACATTTGAAAGTTGATCCTTGTAGAGTCGAAAATGGCTCACATAGTCACTATTAAAACTTTGAGTCATGTTCATTTAGATTTACCATGTTGAAAATTTAAGTGTAAATGATTAGTATTGATTAAAAATGGGTTAATTTTTTTTCTTTCTGGCACAAGCCCAATTGAGAGAGGGCTTTATAATTTATAAATGGCAGTTACATTTTTTATCCTATGAGTTTATCACACATCTTAATTAGATTCTAAAATCTGAAATATTTTCATGTGTTTTGGAAGTTTTTATAGGGAGTTTATGACGTTCGGATTCTATAATCCGAACTGCATAGGACGCGTGCGAAATCAAATAGGGTGAGAAAATAAAGAATTCTTGTATATTAGTCTTTAGTATTTTAGCTTGGGAGGTTGGTGATCCAAAAAGTCTAAACCTATCGTAACTTCCCTAACATGCCATGAGTGTGAACATTCTACTTACAATTCCTCACATATAGATATGGTAAAAGTAGCAAGACGACAAAGAAAGATTTATGACTTCATTATAGATGTAAGCATGTTAGACATTATCTTTATTAGGTTTCTATAATAATAAGCAATTTTTCGTCTTCACTCTATTATGCTGTGGAGGTGAATCGGTGTTTGAAAAAACTACTCATTTGGTATGTGTGTGCAAATAATTCTCGACTTGGAATCCTAAAATTAGTTACATCCACAACTTCAATTTACTTTAACTTTTTCATTGTTTAGGTTAATTCTGCGCATAATACATATGTGTATGAAAAATAATAAACCTTTATGTCATAAACTTCTATTGTATGAAAAATCAAAGATATATAATTTCAATGACTATGACATGCCTAGACCACGTTGTTGATGTAGTAATATTGATCTTAATATAAACAAGGCAATATGGTTCCCACATTTTTCATCTTTTATTGAACTTGGTTACACATTGAATTTATGGGATGGTGAGTGACGCGAGATGTTAGAAAAGGGAAATGGAAAATGAAATCATATATATTCTATAAAGAATGTAATACTGAAATATTCACTTCCTGAGTGGAAAATTAATGAGTTTTGGGAGTAACAAACCCCATTGGTAGAAATTTATAGGTTCTTTAGGCCAAGGCATTTGTGTCTCTAACAAGAACGTGAAAACTTAAAATTGATTTCATGTGGGGACTGTAGACACGTTGAAGCAGTTAATTCCTAGCTAGTTGGTCTGTCACATTAATTCATTGTTTGTTGTATGAACCATGAGTTGTTCTCCATATGATCAGGTAGATAGATATATAGCAATTTTAATTATTCAACCATGCTAATGAATGAATATTATGAGAGAGTGAAAGCAATTTTAAGTAAGGCTAAAGCCTTGGAATACTTTAAATAACCTTTAACTAGGCTTGTGTTTCCTTTTGAAAGTACTTCTTTTTGTACATTGATTTCTAACTTCTAATTTGTCATTTAACTCGTAAGGGACATGAGCTTAATTGCCTAATTAGCCATAGGCTTAATTTTTATTAATACACTAATAATACCTTTGTCTGTATATATATATAATAAGACATTATTGTAAAATTTTAATGTCCTTTTTTTAAGACTATTTAACATAAACCTAAAGTATAAGAGACTTTTGTTTAGACTAACACAATATTTATATGCATGTCACTTTTAACTAAATGCAAGTAAAAGAAGAGGATTCAAGCCACATGAGTTATTGAAAAATTATTATTCAATCTGCTTTGCTCTATCTTCAGTCTAACCAACTAATTTCATTCATTGTGCGCTGATCACCTATTTTCTTGTACATGAATTATGCATGAAGGCATGTTATATGGAGGAATGGCTCTATAAATTGGAGTGCTTTGAAATTAAGTTAATCGTATTCCACACTAAACAAACCAAATCTCTAGAATTATATATTAAGTGAAAATAATTATGAAGATAGCTGGTATTATTGTTTTTGCAATTCTTCTAGTTATGGCAAATCATGCTGCTGCAGCAGCACCAACAATTGGGTGTCATCATAGTAGCTAGCTCAAGGCCTCTTCCAGCTGTAGCAACATGATTTGCCAAAATTAAAAGAATAAACTTAAATGATATTAATTGATGTGATTGATTTATTTTTGTTTTAATTTTTTCATTTTATTTAAATGTGTCTAAATATTTTTGATTTGGATTTATGACTATATTAGACATTCTCCATCCATTAAATCCATTATTGTTATTTTGTTTGTGGTGTCTATCAGTAGGTAATCCATCAAGTTAATGCAATGAATATGTTGTCAATTATTTAACTATTTTATAGGAATGATTTAATCATATATATGATATGACAATTTTTTTTTAAGGAACGATATGACATTTTTATTAGTAATCTCATAACTACATGAAACAAAATCTAAATAGGTCATTAGAGAGACCTTTGACATAATTAATTAAAGGCCCGTTTGTCTTAGTTTTTTTTTAAAAATAGATTTTTATAGTGTAATTTTTTTAACAAAGAAATTTTAAGGAAAATTTAGAATGAAAAATCCGTTTGAATAGTTTATCTTAAAATGTAATTCTAAGTATTTTTATCATTTTGTTATAATTTTTTTGGATACTAAAATTTTGAAAAAATCTCTAAAAAAAACCATTTCAAATAGCTTTTCATAAAAATCATTTTTAAAATATGTCACTTATATGTTATTTTTACGGTGGATTCTAGGGTGAGGGTCCAATTAGGTCCCTCACCGGTGAACCACGAGAAAAACACCAATAGATTAAATAAGTGGTTCAGATTTATTTAAATTAAAAGAGGGAACATGTAGAACTGCTCACAT
>Ga0315913_1001074_pt1 | contig 28449 bp, 15 predicted proteins | sample MpolsnodulesMG_FD_207736 | JGI IMG/M metagenome (GOLD analysis project Ga0315913, IMG submission 207736) | Medicago polymorpha root nodule microbial communities from Los Angeles, California, United States - small nodules | ecosystem: Host-associated > Plants > Roots > Nodule | place: USA...
CTCTTGAAGAAGTTAGACGTTAGAATGGTGTAAAACCATATTTGAGTGATCATAGTATCATAGTTGGAGAAGTTAATAATTAGAATGGTTGTAACGCCATATTTCAATGGTCTCAGCACCATAATAGAGTGGTAACAGTACCATATTAAAGTGGTTTCAGAATTAAAAGAATGGTCTTGGTACCATATTGGAGGTGTAATTCTTGAACGGTTTTCTACAGTGCAGTAGTTAATCGAACAGTTGTAGTTGGGCTTGTTTTATCCTGGAGGCAGCGTGGTTGATAGTCTGTCTTGCACAATTTTGGGCAGTGCCACGAAACGTCTTAAAGAGAGCGACCTGGTCATGACTCAACCTAGTAGCAACTTCAGTAGATAATAGAATTTGGAAATCCAAATACAACTGTTTGGAAATCTAAAAACAACAGTACGTCGTCAAGAAAATAAGGCGGGATTTTCAATTGTGATATAAAGATCCAATTTGATCAATCCTAAGTTGCAACTAGTGTGTGAAAGGAGTTGCGCTCACAAAGTGTCGGAAAAAAAAAAGCCGAAGCATGAGACAACGGGCTCAAGAAAATGTGGGCTATGACGGTGGCGGAAACCATAGCTAACTTTTGAATGTGGGCTCTCGATGATTTTATTATGCTGACAATGAAAGTGAGCTATGGCGGTGGCGGAAACCATAGCTAACTTTTGTTGCCAAAATAAGAAAATCATTGAGAGGTGAACAAGTTATATCATCAGTCTAACATAGTTATATGTTATATGCAGCTTCATAAGCATTGATAGCAGCTTCAGAGAGTGGGTTTTTTGCTTTTGAGGAGGACACACGTTGTCCTTATTTTCTTTTTCTGTTTCTATTTAATAAATAGTAGAATAGCAAAAAAAGAAACAAAAGAATACTATAACCGGTTCAATATAAAAAGGAAACAAATGAAACAAAAGCAGAATTCGTGAAATTCGCTTGCTTTGCTCTAAAATCAAAAGAAATCAAAGTTACTTTCCATGAAATGAGACCACTATTGTAGGCCATGGGTTGGTGGATACCTTCGCGAAATATAGCATCGCTCTAAAATCAAATTTACCTTCAAAATTGAATATTTATTGAACGTATATTTATGCTAACAATGAAACTATAATTGATAAAAAAAAAATAAAAAAAAAAAGGAAACTAATATGATTTTGTTACTTTGTATTAAAAAAAATCTATTATACATTTTTTATTATAAAATAATCTAGGATAGGGGAGGGGATGGTGTCTATGTTTAAAGTACGGAATACCTTAAGGTTCAAAGTGGACTCGCAAATGGATTTACATTCACCTTACTCAAAGGAAACTATCGGGGTTCGAATCTGAAACCTAATGACCCAAATCGTGTATTTCTATCACTAGACCAACCCATTGGAATTGATTCTTTTTTTCCTATAATACCGCTAGCTATTTATCATCTCATTTCATATATTTTTTTCTCTTTATGATAAACAACGAGAAATAATGTTAACAGCTCTCTCTCTCTAACTCAAACACACTCCTTTCTGTCTCTAACTCAAACACCACCAGCATCCACCCTCTTTACCCACCCAAATCCAAACCTTAGAGAAAGATGTAGATGGTGAGAGTGGTGACGCGACGAGGGACCCTTTCCTCCATACCACCGTCATTGTTCCAAAACTCTAGCAAATTGAGTCAGTGGCTTTCGGAAGGACACCCAGTTAGGGTCAGTTTCTCAAAGAAAGTTCTTGCAATCGGTGTCGTCGTCGTTCTGTCTCATGTGTAAAGGTTTCATCGAGTTCAGATGTGTGTATGGAAGCTTCGATCGTTGGCTTCGGCTTCAGTTTTGGATCAGATTTGGTTTTCCGGGTTTGATTGCTTTGGTTTCTTAACAGTGGTGGCAAGGCACCGTTGCCGTCCAGTTCGGTTCAAAAAACTTGTAAGGATATCTGGTTCTGCTAAAATCCGCAAGGGTTGGTTGGTTTCACTTGGTTTCTTTCAAATCTGCACCTTTGATTTGGATTTGGTGTTCCGGTTCGTTTCATAAAATATAGTTACTGGATATGCAACAACATGTTTTATAGGCTAGAAATGACCACTAAATTGTTGTCTGTTGTTGCTTCGAGTGATGGGTTCGGGTGTTACCGTGTTGGGGGTGCTCGTGGTTCTCAGATCCGTTGATTGACCATCCCTCAATCTGGCCTTCAATTGGTTTTGAGTTGCTTTCTGTTGGATTTAGCTATAAATGGCCGTGAAGCTTACAGTCGCAGCACAGTGAGTTGTAGGTGTTGGGGTTTTGTATCCTTGTTGGAGATCGAATCTCTCACCTTCACGAAGTTTGGTTTCAAAATCCTCATCAGTCCACCTGCTTGATGTTGGATTGTTTGGCTCGAAAGAGATGTTATGCTTGTTGTTGTTGCATGGAGTTGTTAGTTCTTGGATTCGTTCTGTGTTGACGGTTGGTCCATACACCGCACTTTATACATCCATTAGTGTTTTTTTTTTGTGTCACATGATTGGGTTGACATATACTCTGTGTGGATTTACTAGGTTAGGTTTATGTCCCCCAATTTTTTTGTATTTCTTTTTTCTTTTTTATAATAAGATATGTGAGCATCTGACAAGGACTGGAATTTGCAAGACATCTCAACTAAGTTGGAATGTCTTCTATTCCTTTTTTATGTCATTGTGCTCCTGATTTATAAAATAAAAAATCACAAAATAATACTTAACACTACTTAGAACTTAAAGATTTGCAAATAAAAAAAAGATTTAATTACACTTTTGGCCCCCTAAATTTTCCAAAGTTGTGATTTTGGCCCCCTAAAAAAAGAACTCTTTCCAGGCCCCTTAAGTTTACTTTCTGTTGCAATTTTGGCCTCCCACGCCAATTTTGACCCAGTCAACGGACACGTGTATAAATTTTTTTATTTTTATTTTTATAATTTTTTTTTAATTTGTTTTAATTTAAAAAAAAAATTTAATTAAAAAAAATTAAATTTTTTTAATTACAAAAAATATTTTTTTGTTTTTTTTATTACAAAAATTAAAAAAAAATATTTTTTGAATTACAAAATAAAAAAATACAAAAAAATTAAAAATTTACATACGTGCCCACGTCAGCGTTGACTGGGTCAAAATTGTCGTGGGGGCCAAAATTGCAACAGAAAGTAAACTTAGGGGGCTTGGAAAGAGTTGTTTTTTTAGAGGGTCAAAATCACAACTTTGAGTGTCAAAAATGTAATTTAGCCTAAAAAAAATTAAAAACATATAAAACGAGACAGTTAGAAAGGAACATAAGGAGTATAATTTTATTCATGAAGTTCTATAATCCACAAGACTGCAAGTTTGCAACACAATATCTTATTGTATGGTATTATTAGATTTACAATTTTAGTTGAGTGCATGGACTTCAATTGTATTTTGCCTCATTTGGATTGACCAAAGGAAATTTTAAGGTCTATTTGTTTTGGAGCGTGGTGGCTCAAAAAGTCTATTCCCCTTGTCATCATAAAAAATTGCACCTGGAAATTGCATTGGTTTGCATTTCTCACCCATCAATATGGTCTTCTTCCACAAACATCTTTCATCCTCTTTCTTCTTCATTTTCAACCATTTGTGTTTGATTGCCTTGCTCATGGTTTTCTTTATGCTCTTCATTAGGTTAGGGGAGAGCATGGCAACATTTGTTTGGTTAGAATCCATAGGTATAACACATGTGAAATGGAAGAAAATTGTTGACATTTTCACATGGTTGTTGGAATGACTGATACTATCCATTGTTGGATAATAGTTGTATTGTGAATTGAAAATAGATTTGCACATAGATTTTGGGTTTATATATATGCTAAAGGTCGATGAAAGAAAGGAAGTATTTATTATTTTTTTGACTGATAAAATAAAGGAAGTATTTTTTATTATTTAGATCATGACTGATAAATAATATGTCACTAAATAATTTTTCTTAAAAAGAACTATAATATTATTATTTTAAGAGAAAAATAAAATGAAATGGTCAAATTATATTAATTCTTAAATAGAAAATGACAGAAATAGTAGAGAAACGAGACTAGAAAAAGAAGACCTTTAAAAAAAAGTAGATATAACATGCAGTCAAATTATTTTAAAATTTTCCTTTTAATAATACGTGGAAAAGTAGAAACAATATTCGAACTATTAAATATGAAATCTTATTAACTTTGAGGTTTAAAATACAAATCAAAACAATATCTTAAAATTGATAACTTTTTTAATAAGTAATTTTAAAAAAAAATGCTTATAGCATTTTATTTATAATAATATCATTAATACAATAAGGAATATTAAAATAAATAGTGGGATTGACTTATAATAAGGTTTCTCCTGCTAGAGTATGAGCTACCGCATTTGCTTGACGTATGTTGAACTCCACCCAAGAGTTTGTAAAGTGGGAGGTGAAAAGTCTTTTACACCCTGAAATAATATGACCTAGATTATGAGACATCATACATGTTGGAGTGAAAATCATCATTTGCTATTTTGGAATCCACCACGACGTTATCCATCTGCGTGTCACTCAACCATTCTAAAGTATAAAACAAACATAATGTTTCGCCTACAAAGACGGGACATAAAGGAGAAAAACTCAGTATTTGCTAGAACAAAAGCTCCTTCATCATCGCACACACATTCCAATACTTGTATGATTCCAAGCCTGCGAAAAGGATCATCTATGTTGCATTTAAATCTACCTTGTCACGGGCGCTGCCATCGCACATCATAAGCCACACCTAATACCTTACCACGTCATAAAAAACACATAGCAGGAGCCACATGACAAGATACCCCGCCACATTAGCGCCTCTTATGTGACTAGCGGTAAGAGGACCAAGATTGAAATAATATCAAATTACAGAGGTAGAATCTATGTTTTACTTTGTACAAGGACTATTTTTATATTTCAGGTATATTACAAGGGCTATTTTAATAATTAACCATTTTTTTATTAAAGTAACACTAATCGTCGATTTTTTTTCAAGTAGTATAATGGCTATAATTCACATTTTAAGGTAAATAGATGAGGTGTTCGGGGTTCGAATCATGTCCCCTACATAGAATAATGCAATGTCACTGACAACTGAATTAAATTCACAAAGACAACACTAATTGTAGTTTTTTCTTTACCAAAACTAATCGTCATTTTATTAAGATGCACTCTTTTTTTTTTGTCTAGTAGCCTAGTGGCTAGAGCTCGCACATTTAAATGTGGAGAAGTGAGGTGTTTGGGGTTCGAACCCCGGCCCTTACATAAATTATGTAATGTCCCTACCAATTGAGATAAGCTCATGGGGACAAGATGCACTCTCTTAAATGTCACCTTATATTTGTTGTGTACGATAGAATATCTTTATATTCAAATTATTCTTGATGGGCAGAATTGTCTTATGCACATCAGTAGGTAACTCTTGAATTTAATTCTAATCATGGCTCGCAATGTAAAACATTAACTAATCTACTCAATAATTGCACATAATATTTGGAGAGAGTGTTAAAAAGTGAGTGTTGCTATCATTCCTCTTTACATTAAATATAAAGATATTCTAATCAAATATAAAAGTGTCTTTTTTTTTACATTAAATATCAGTATCTCTATTATTATTTGTGTTTTTTTTTTCTTCCCCTTATCAGACTTGAATCTTAAATCTCTAACTTCTTAATTTTTAAAAACTCAAAGTTACTCAACCCCTCAAACATAAAAATATTCTATTGGTGTCTTCCTTCTCTCAATTTCATTTGCAATGATTGAAAATACATTTTAAAAACAATTGAATGTCTCAATATATTACATGTTTATCGCTTTCTAAAGGTAGAACATTGTGACTCATCTTGAAAAGTTCAAGGACGATAAGAGTTAAAGAAAACATTAAAATAGCTGAAACACTGTTTCGTAATGAAATATTTTCGAATTAAACTATTTTACTCTCTGATGCTTGTTAATGGGATTATTAAGTTACGGTTGTGGTTGACTTGTATAGTTATTGTGATTGACTTGTGTTGTTCAGTGTTGTGCCGCCCTCTATTGTGTTATTTTATTTTGTCTTGTGATTGTTCTAACACATACTCTTTAGCATATCAAACACACCTAATTAAAATAGCTAAAAACTTTCTAATTAAATTAAACACGCGATCCATACAGGAGCTAGCAATCTTTTTCATTTTTTTAACGAAAGGAGCTGCCAATCTTGTCTCAACATGATAATTGAAATGAAATTTTCAAATAATCCCTTATTGGCTCGTGCATTTACTCTCCTATAACTTATGCAATCACGTTAAAATGCTTAAACAAACACATTTAAGTGTTTTAGTTTCATTGAGGCTTGTCAATCCTTTTAAAAAGAAAGTGTTATATTGACAACTAAAAATCAACGATTTACCCCACACCGTATCATGTTAAAATGTCCTTTTAAAAAGAATACAGTAGTGTTATATTGACAAATCAAAGACATAACCCACGTCGTATCACTCCCAAGAAGCAATTCAAGTTGGCTTAACTCATCCTTACAAAACCAACTTGTAAGATGACGAGTGTTTCCTCTTTGTAAGCTCTTATTAAGCATCTTATCTAACCGATGTGGGACTAAATCCACCCCCTCAAGTCAAAGACAAGCCAACACAAGACAACTAGTATAAAAATAACTTTTCATAAAATCTCACCGTTTTTCTCACCTCAAAATTTTCTTTTGACAACCGCATCTCTCCGATGAAATAATGAACAAGAAACAATGCAATAACAAATCTTGTATTATCAATACTTTTTGTCGGAAGAAACATTGACAGTGTGTTTGGTTAAGTTTCTCTTCACAACACAATAGTGCCATTTTATGTTTTCTGGGACACATTTGATGAAAACTAACTACCCTTCCTTCAGTTAAAATCGATTTCATCGAACTTAAATACACAAACAGACTATCATTCATCATCCGTTGAATTTTTACAACATTCCGCCCTGTCAATTACAGCAGCAATCATCAACTGACTGCAATTTCATCACTTAATTTTCATTATTGGAAGATTTTTTTTTCCTCCTCTTGTTCTTGGGCTTGACAGCATCCTTCAGAGTCTTCGCTTCGTTAGTCAGTAAAACAGTTAGAATGACGTCTAATCTTCTGTACTTCCCTTTCAATGTCGTGTTTTTCAACCTACATCAATCCAGATATCGAAATAAGTTATAGCAAACAATATACATTCCATATGCAATGGATATGGCTATTGAGAGTTGAGACAGATCGCCAAAAGCACAAATTTTCATAACAACATCTAAAAATATATAAGATATTAAAGCACAGTTCAAGGCAATGAAAAGTAAGTAGAGGGTAACTCATGCTATTCTTCCGGTAATTATAACTAAACGAACAAGAAGAGTAATAAGCAGAATCTTGAATAAGAAGACCTGTTTAATTATTTTCCACCACCAGAGTGTAAGATGATATTAACCAAGGGTCTGTCTTTGGGAAGTTAGGGAGGGCTTTATAGGACTAAGTCTATATTATAAAATATATTTCATATTTTAAAAAAATCAAAAAACAATATGATAAATGATCATAAAATACTTCAATTACATTTATAGTATTTATAATTTAAATGAGAAAAGTAAGCCCTCCCCTCCAAATTCCTCTATCCAAACATACCCTAAATAAATGTATAGTGCAGTTCATAAGCATTAAAAGCAAGTGAGGTCCTTTCCCTGAATCTTAAGCATTTAAAAAAAAAAAACTCACTGCATCAATAATCTTGGTTGTAATATCAGCAGCTTTAACAATACTCTGCTTGCTTGCCACTACCTACCTCTCACACCTTCTCACCCTTTTTGTGCTTCATTGCTCTAATCCGTCTCACATTTTTTGCCACTACCTACCTCTCACATCCTCACCTTTTTTGTGCTTCATTGCTCTGATCCCTCTCTCTTTCTCTCACACGATTTTCAGTAGGATTATTTACGGTATTTCATTCTTTATAAGCTATGGCGGTGGGAAGCAACATGACAATGGCAGTGTCAAGGATGACAACAAATATGGAGATGATTTAGCAGTGGTACTAGAAATTAGAATCATAAGTTTTGGCGGTTAGGATTTTATTTTGGAGCATTTTTTACTTGCTTTTATCACTAATATTAACATAATTAAAACAAGTCCATAGACAAAGAGTTTGTAAGTGAAGCGTGCCTTAGTGTGTGTTGCACGACGAAAGCTTCGTGCCATATAGCACTCCTCTTTCAAAAATATGTTGCGTGTGTTTTGATTGAATACTTCCTTTTCTTTCTTGAAGATCATTTATAGTATGATTACTAAGCCTCTTAATACCGATAGCTTCTAAAGCCCTCTAAACAAATAAAGTCATTAATGTATCTTTGTTCTCTAAAGCCTTCTAAACTGAACAAACATTTTATGGACTTGTCAATGGACAACTGAAGTCCACAAAGAATAAAGCTTGAGCATGTCTTAACCTACTGATTCTATCGGACACCGACACGACACATGTGACATATGGTTATATTCAATCACTTTCATTTTCTTAAAAGTAATATTGATTTCATACATGTCAGTGCTGGTGTTCAGTGTCCAACACAAGTAAAAAAGAAAGGGTAATAGTCATTCATTTTGGTCTCTAAATGTGAAACAAGTAGCCACAATATCAAAATTCTAAAATAATTCACGATTGTATACTTTGTTAATCAAGATAGCCTCAAACGTTAAAATAGTCCCCCAATGCTGACATTAACCGTTTTCGAATAGGGATCGATACGACATTAAGTAATACTTATAAGACTAGTATGACAATCTGTAAATATAATATCACAAGATTAACTAAGCATTTTAAGGTTGTGATTAATAAGAAAACATACTAATGCACAATTGCTTGGTAATTTGTTATGATTGTTGTGATTAATAAGAAGCAGAATAATGGCGAAAGAAATAAACAACCTGAAGAGAGAAAGAGAGGAAGGAAGTGAACCTGTAGCGACCAAAAGCGTTGATTCTTTTGGGAAAGAAACTTGACTGTGCTAAGCTACGTGCGTCTGCACTGCTACTATCCAATGGAGCGTTTGTCGCTGATTCTGACAGTTGAGTTCAGTGCCGCGACTTCAAGTCCAAAGCAAAAGTCGCAGCGGCTGAAATATTTGTTTTTCATGGAGGTGCGTAATAGTATAAACTTTTATCATTTTTTTAATTTTTTTCTCTAAAATTATTTATCACTTTTATAATATCAATACAACATTTATTATTTTTTCATTAACATACATTATTTATTGCATTTCAATCATTTGAAACTGCTAATAGATAAGGATATTTTAGTAATATGATATATATTTTACCATTAAAATCAACATTATTGATTATTACCTTAATAATCGTATAAAACGTAATGAGACAGATATGAGATGGAATGTACCATTTTTTTTTTGTATTGACAGAGTGTACCATTTAACATTGAAGCTGATAAAAATTTAAAGATTATCTGGATAAAACAGTTAACTTAAATGCAAAAAGCTATTTGACCTTTTGATTACTTAAGGTTAAGAGTTTTTTTTTAGGTAGGAAGTGAAAGAGTTAGTAACGTGTGTTGATATTGGCTTCAAAATTTGTGTTTTGGAGGAACAGAGAAATCGTGACACGATTTCCTCAACGTGTCACGATTTTGGTAGTGTCGAGAGCATGTTTTCTGGATGTTCAATCGTGACACGATTTTGGGATAACGTGACACGATTTTCAACTTGCTGAGCACGTTTTCAGGATAAGGTTGGTCGTACCTTGGGTTGTACGCACCAAACGTGTCACAATTTGGAAAAACGTGACACAATTTTGACAATTGAAGACTGTTATGTAAGTGTTTCTTTGCAGATTTTGAAGAAGAGCTTGAAGAGAGAAAATCTTGGAATACAACGGAGGTAACTTTAGGGTTGAGTGTCTTTGTAGTGAGGTTCTCTTGCGTTGGGAAACATTGTAAACAACTTGGGTAGTGAGATCTCACCATTGGAAATCAAAAAGCTTCCTTTTGTGTTTTCTCTTAGGATTCATTGAGAGTGTGGTTGACATGAAAATGGGTAGAAATTAGGTCTTGTTCTTTTGTGAGTTTTTAAGCTAATATCTTGTAACTCATTTGTATCACTTTCATCTTAGTGGATTGGAGGGCTGCTCTCTCCCCAGAGTAGGTCATATTGGACCGAACTGGGTTACCATCTTGGTGTGTTTGTTCATTTCTTTCATTGCTTATCTTTATTGCTTTGATTATGCTTGTGGTGTTGCTCTACACTTAGATTTAGGTTTGTTTTTGTTTTTTTTTGCTTGGAGACACTTTATCTTTTAATTACCACTTCCTTTACTCCACACATCTTTGCTATTCATTGTGATTTTGTCCGAATTCACAACTTCTGTATTTGCAAAAGAGGACTACAGTAATTATTAAATAATGAAGATAAAATAATTAATCAATCAAGATAAAAAAATAACAGAGTCAGTGTCACTACTCCTATTCATTCATCCTTGTTGTGGGTTCCTTTTCAGTTGAGCTGAAAGGAAAGGAAAAAAATCAGAGTAGTATAGTAGTAGTGGTGTAAATGGGCACCTCCACTCTATGGCTATGTTATTTCCCAAACTGTTTCACACATCTCTGTGGCAACACCAACACCAACAACAAGTGCATACTCTCTCCACCGCAACATCAAACCACTATTTCTCTCCCTCTCACTCATTTCCACCTTTTCGCTTCTAAAACCAACACCACTACCACAACCACACGGTAACACCTTCTTCTCCCATCTTTTTTACTGTAATGCCAATAATTAACTATAAATGAAGTTTAGTGATTTTTAACTAATTCCTAATTTGGATTAATTTTATTTTCAGGAGAAGTCGAAGGGTTAAAACCGATGACGAGATCCGCTCTGACATTCGTCAATTCCTCGACGAAGTTGGCCTTCCTGACGGCCACATTCCCTCTACCAAAGAACTTTTAAGCCACGGAAGGTCTTTCAATTCTTTTTTTTCTTCAAATTATTAATGTATGTAAATTAGATGAGAGGAATCCCCGTGAGCTTAACTCAGTTGGTAGGGATATTGCATATTATATGCAGGGGCCAGGGTTCGAACCCCAAACATCTCACTTCTCCACAATTAAATTGTGTGAGCTTTAGTCACTGGGCTACTTGACCAAAAAAAAAAAAAAGATGAGAGGAAATTTCAATTCTCAACTGTTATTACATGAGAGAATGAAGAATCTGAAACATAGGGAATTAGTATATAACTGAATTAGTTTCAATTTGTTACATATTATAAGTGTTAGAATATTTTCGAACATGCCAAGCCTTTAACTGAATATGGAAAACAGAACTCAAACTATTCAAGCTATGCAGTTATGACAAATGCTAGAAAACATAGGGTAAAATATGATTTTAGTCCCTGTAATTATCTCGAATATTGTTTGATATTTGTACCTATTTTTCGGTGCCTACAGATTGCAAAATTGCATGCTTTTGGTCGCTCATTAGGTTTTCTTCTTTTAATAAAATCTGGTATGCTGCAAATGATTGATAGAGTTTGAGGAGTCAACGTGGTTCAAATGACTTTCTCTATAGTGATGGATACTGTTTTTGCTTCAAGAAAAGATCATTCTTTAGGGAATAAAAGCATGTAGGTGTGTAATTTGTAGAGACTAAAAAAGGGTACAGGAACTAAAAACAAAATAATTGTACATTTTGTAGGAACTAAGAACATATTTAACAAAAAAGGCACCATTAGTTAGTTGTGCATCTCTATACTCCAATAATTGTTTGTCGATCAACCGTTTAATTGTTCGTAGAAGAAATATTATTTTTTTCTTTTCATTTCCACAATACTAAGCAAGTACGATGTTAAATTTCATTTTTTCTTTTAGGGAGTCCACTTGCTAAATTTTGAACTGAAAACTTTGTTGTTATTGTGTTTTCAGTTTTTTACAATTACAAATGATCTCTAGTAGGAGGAGTATGTGTATTTTAGATTACTTTTTAATTGTAACATCTATTTAACCCTTGTGTTTATAGGAATGACCTGGCAAACATTGTCAGACGGAGAGGTCATAAAAAGATTCAGGACCTTCTCACAAGTTCATTATGTGGCAACGTTGATTCTTTAGACACGGGAAAAAGTTTAGATGAAATACTGGATGCTGCAAATGATATTGAGGTTCTATCAACAGGTCAAACAAATTTCTTCTTTCTTAACGCACTATTTTTCTGGATTACTCACAATCATGACTGATGACCAACTTTAATACAATTTAAAGGTCAGAATGAGAAGGTTGACGGCTCGGATGATGGTACCACAGTATCAACTGAATTTCTTCAGGGGGACAGTTCTGGTAGTATGTATGCTGACTCAACTCCAAGTTTAGATGAATGCACTTCCGCCCCTGTAGAATCCTCGGATATTTCATTCGTGGAGGATGGCCTAGGGGAACTCAAAGATCACTCTGAAGAAGTCAACAACGTGGCAGAGGGGTATTTCCACCCAACTGAAGTGACCACTGTGGATAATGATTTGGGTAGTTCAAGCAAAGGTCTTTATCCGAACTTCAATAGCCAAAGTTCCATGCCAACAGAAATTTCTGGTGAATCGTCATTTGAGACAACACAGTATGGAAATTCAGAATGCGATGACGCTTTAATGGGAAAAATGGTTGGAGATATAACTTTTCCATTGACAGTTCCTTCCACGGAAAACCATTCCAACACTTTGTATAGTGATCCTGATGTTGACAATAGAGAGAAAGAGTTCAGTCGTTTGGAACCATCAGTTGATTTGTCCATAGAGCAAAAGGACTGGGGTGCGCTAGAAAGTTTAGATGACTACAATAACAATATTACTGATGATGTTCCCACAACCTCTGGCTCTGAGTTTTCTGAGAACAAAATTGATTCGATCAGTAGTTCTGCAAACGTCAGTGATATAAGTCTCGACACTTCATTCAACTTATCTATGGAGGAAAGGGTCGCAAATTTTATTCAGAATGGAGATCTAGATACAGTTGAAGGTAAGTCTAATATGTAGTTCCTTAACGTTGTGATGAATGCCTACAACTATACCTTTGACAGTTGAAGCTTGTGATTTGAGTTTCAACATATTAAGTAAAAAAATAAGGAATAAAATGTGGAAAAAGAAGCCTTGTTCTGTTTTTCTTTATTACCTGTCAGTTCCATATTTGTTTGATATTGTGATTGCCGAATTTCTCTATCTGTAAATTTTATAAAGCTATGCAACTGACTAAAGAAATAGATATCTGTCCACCTTGCTTCAACTCAAATTTTCACTTTAATGCCTGGTTAGCTTGTCTAGTTTCCGAACATTTTAAAAGAATCATTGGCAACAAGTTCTTGGGCTTTAGTCAAAGTCATTGTAATAGATCGATTTAGTATATTTCCTCCGGTCTCAATTATAAGCAACTTTTCCCCTTTTAGGTTCATTGAATAAATGGTGTGTTGTATATATCATAGACCACATACATCATTTATTCAATGAACCTAAAAATTGAAAAGTTGGTTATCATTGAGACCGGACGGAATACATTTTATGGACATTTTCCATCTGTCACTTTAGGATAATGCATGCAAGTCTAGTTGTTTGATTCTTAGAACATGTCTCCCACATTGCAAAAGGAGATGATTCTTAGGAAAACAAAGTGTACGTTAATTCAGAACCTATTGTTTATATGCCACTAGGTGCCCATCCACCTAAAGAGAACAATGCCATGGCACATAATGGGAACTCCTTGACATCCAATCAAGTTGTTCCATCTGGAAAGTTGGACCAGCCTCTTTGGTAAGTGTTTTGTATTATATTGGACTGTCAACTACTGTTGTTAAAAGTTTTATTATGTTTGAATCTGGACTGAGATCCCCTTTTTTACCTGGATTTGAAATATATATAGGGATGATCACATGCTACATGAGGATCCAATGACTCATTTTGAAAAGGATTTGGATGCTGAGGTCTTTATAAATTCTATCTTTACTGATAGCTTCTTGAGATTTAAATTGTTTGCTTTTTTACTTATCTCATTATGCAGGGTTCAAATGTACAAAATCAAAGTGAGATAAATCATCTCAAGTTCATGCTGGTAGTAACTGAAGTTTCAATTGTGATTTAGATATTACGTATTGTTGGCTAACTAAATTACACTTTTGGCCCTTATGGTTATTTTTAGGTTTCACTTTGATCCCTTAACTTGTTTTCATTTCATTTTGCTCCCTTAAGTAACAAACATTAAACACTTTGGTTCCCTATTTTTTTTTAATTTTTTTTTTTTCATTTTATTTTGGTCCCTTACATTACAAAGGTTATGACACTTTAATCCATTAAATTGCTAAATTTAGACACTTTGGTCCCTTAAGTTACAAAAGGTTGACACTGAAAGAGAAAACTAAAGTGTCTAACATTTGTAGCATAAGGGACTGAAGTGTCTTATGTTTTTAACTTAAGAGATTCAAAATATGGAACATAAAAAACTTAAGGGATCAAAATGGAACGTAAAAATTTAAGGGACCAAAATGTCTAATGTTTGTAAATTAAGGGACCAAAATGGTTTTTTTTTTAAAGGACCTAAGTGAAACTTAAAAATAACTTGAAAGATCAAAAGTATAATTTAACCTTTTTGTTTAGAATAGTTATAGTTATGAATATCACTTGTAATCATTCTCTCTTCTTTTTTTTCCCTCTTCCTTTTGCAAATGCTATTTGGTGCATAGTACCAGAAGGAGTCAGAACTGTCTCGGCTGAAGGAACAGATTGAGAAGGAAAAGGTAGATGATCACTTACTGATAAAATCGCTACGATGATTTTCAATTTCTGTTTCTTCTAGAACAACTTTTTTAGATTCCTGCTGTTAAATTTTACTCTGTTTTTAATGGAGGGGAAAAAGGTGCCAAAACATATTTTATGATATGGAATCCTATTTGCTTGATGTATATATATAATGATTCTCTCCTTCACGAGAGAACTTTGTAAATGGTCTCTACCTTCAATTATGACTAATGACAGCATTTGAGCCACCTCATATTTATGTCATACCTCCAAGCGTTGTTTATGCTTCTAACGTGAAATCCCTGCAAAATCACATGAAAACATGAAATCGACGTGAAATCTTGCGATTCATTATGATTTTAACGGTCCTGGCTTTGAGTTGTTTATGCTCAAGCTTTGTGAGTAGGTTGTTTTATGTTTAAGATTTGAGACTTTAAGTCGTTTACGTTTAAGATTTGAGACTTTTGAGTCTTTTATGTTTAGGATTTGAGAATTGGTTGTTTAAGATTTGAAACTTTGAGTAGTTTATATATACTCCCTCGTCCCATAATATGTGAGCCATTTGCAAAAAAAGAAAAATTGTCGCGAAATAATTGACCCATTTCTCTTTTCAAAACAATATTATTACTTTTTTCCAATTATAACTCTAGTTAATACTACTTTTATCACTCCTAATTTAATATATTCTACTTTGCATCTCTGATAATGGGGAATGCACCAATACTTGACAAGACACTCAAAATTATTTTTCTCTCTCTTTTGCTTATACACTTTTTCTTAATATGTGTGAAATGAACAAAATGCTCACTTAAAATGGGACGGAGGGAGTATATATTTAGTATTATTTTTGTTTTGGTTGGATCCTTTGATCTTGGTTGCGATTTTATGTTTTACGATCTTGCTATCCCATTTCAATCCTACATAATTAATTGAGTAGAATCCTTGATCTTGGTTGCGATCTTATATTTTACGATCTTACTATCCCCTTTCGATCTTATGCAAGATCCCGATTCTGACAACCTTGCCTGCAAGTCATTTGTAAGGTGGACATTTATATAGATCAACATGTGTGACATGTTATTAAAATTTGAAATCAGATGGGTAATCGCTTGGTCTTCTAAAGGATCTTTGACTGACAACTTTATACACTTTAATTGTAAGAAATTGAATATGATTGCTTAAAGTTTGTATGAGGTTTGATTTCTGGACTTAACGTTGGGATACATCGTACCACCGCGTTGTACTTTTTTTGTTTTTCTACAGTTTCAGAAGTTAAGTGTACCTGCCAAGCCAAATATGTGTCCAAAATCTGATAGCATCATGCATATTTTATTTTTTTGCGTGCTGTGTTAACAAGATCTTAGATTGCTAAAAGAAGCTGAATTATTCGTGAATCGTATGAGTGCTTGAATGTTAAGAAAATATTTCTTCCCAAAGGAAGGAAAACATTTTTATTAATTAAAGATATCATGCTAAGCCCTTCCCCTGTCCTTTTGTGTAATGTTGAGAGTTATTCCATACAATTTGCTTAGCCACATGTTTTTGCTTTCAGCATGCTTTGTCTGTCTTGCAAACCAAGGCGGAGGAAGAAATCAGCAAAGCCAGAAAACTAATATCTGAAAAAGATGCAGAGTTGCATGAGGCTGAAGAAAGTCTTTCAGGACTCAAGGAGGTAATGCATTTGTGTTTTTATGGACTTTTAGTCCACTAATGTGTTCGGAGGATCTTGCATTTTCTTGTCCTAATGGTTAGCATTTTAAGCAGTTTTGGATAGGAATGTTGGTTATGAAATTGAAGAGTGAAATTCAGAAACATCCACATACAGTCCCTAAACTCATGATTGTAAACAAGTCTTGACGAGCTTATCATAAGACCACCAGATCCCTGCCTTTATGGGGATGTGTCTTTAGTTCAGCAAAAAGTCAAAGCCAGTTTTGTCAGAGAAATAATTATTTCAAGCAGCATTTTTCTTTCTTTCTGTATAAGAGGCAGCGACAGCGCTCCTTTAAATTTTGGCAGTCCCTCTAAACTTCATTGTGATAGAAGTATGCATTTTCATATTAATGGGTTATTGGTTCTAATGATCCTATATATGCTGTAGTTGGCAATCAATTAGTGAGATTATACCTTCCTATCCAAAAAGATAAAAATAGTTATTAAAATCTGTATAGCTACTGATAGCACTGTGTTCCTTGTATTTCCAGGTTCTTGTTGAATTCTGTGGCGACGGTGATGTTGTTGAGGTGGCTGGTAGCTTCAATGGCTGGCATCACCCAATAAAGATGGATCCTCAACCATTAACTGGTGTTATAGACCATGATGGATCAAGGTTCTAAGCAATTTAATGACATAAGATACTTGTCTGTTTTAAGGCTTCAAATCAAATTGAAATTTCAGTTTGTAACTATTGGCTGATTAAATATTTCCCATCATTCTGTTCTTGTTAATTATGTTATACTCGTTTAAAAGGAAAGTTAAAGTGATTTTTTTTGTTTTATGGTAAAGGCTGAACGTATCATTTCAATGATTTGTTATGGGAATAAGCCCATGTCATATGTAATAGAGAGAAAAACACATTGCATACCGTCTTAAAAGAACAACATATAAGTTTCGTAAGAATTGACATGGCTTAGTAATAATACTGATATCTGCTGTTCATTATTATAATACCCAGGAAATCAAGATTTTGGTCTGCGGTGCTGTGGCTTTATCCTGGTGTATATGAGGTGTGTGCATCTTCCACTAATGTTTAATTGAATTTACTTCGGGATGCAGTTGCAATTCGTTTAGGTAGAATGTTTCTAGATAAACATGAATAAAGCATTGACTATTGACTATTTAAAACATATAAATACTTAAAGATTTAATAACAACTTGTGGTTTGTTGTAGATAAAATTTGTTGTTGATGGTGACTGGAGAACAGATCCACAAAGGGAGTCGGTAGCTAGAGGTCATATATGTAACAACATTTTAAGAGTAGATAGATGATGCATTCTGGTTCAGGTCATAACTGCTAGATGTACATAACAAGGTATGATGATGGTTTCCATCTTGCCTCATAACCATCAATTTAAATTAATGTTTGGAATCAATGTGAGTTTGACGCAATCACTATGTAACTGTGATTTTGTTGAAGCTCCAAAGTGTAGCTTTTAGCAAAACCACAGCGACACGCCGTGATTGTGCCAAATTCACCACCTATCCAAACCTGCACTAAATGTTCCCAGGTATATTCTGGAAGTAACAGAATCATACTAATGATCTTAAGGTCTTAATTGATAGACATGCATTTAAATCAGTTAGGGATTACCGACACTTTTAGTTAATGTCAGCACAATCTCAATAAATTTTTAAACTTAATCACATTGAATTTGTTTTTGAAATTTGGGGATTGACCTAATATTATTGTGAACTGTTGTAGGGTACATAGGAATTGAAGATAATGGTTTACTGTGAACTTCTAAACTGTCAATTTTGACAGCAACATGGAAAAGAGGGGACACAAGCACGATTGAAAGAACGACATTTAGATTGAGTGTCTTCTAATACCATCTAGTATGTACATTTAAATTTGAGATTAGTGTTTGATGTTTTTTTTTGACAAAATTAGTGTTTGATGTTTTGACATCTTCCACGTATGTGAAAGGATTAGTTTATGATTAGGAGAAAATAAACCTTTAGGCGTGAGCTGATAGTGAGGGATTTAGATAGTTTTAGAAAGAGGCCATAGGTTTTAACTGTTAACGTCCACGTCACCATCACTGTATCTATTAGGAGAAAACGATTGCTTCATTGATATTCCTCGTCTCTTCACAGTCTCTTTTTGTGGTTCATTTTCAAAGTGGCTTACAAGAACCATGATACAAATTCATTTCGCGTAAATTTAAGATGCAATGTAGTATGATGGATAGAAGAGTAACTGTTTTCAAGTTAAAAATACAAACATGATTAAATATGTAAAAACATGATTAAATTTCGAGTATACCCTAATCTTCTCTACAAAGTCCTATCCTTTTAATTTTATGGAAGTTGAACAAGACTGAGAGGCTTTTGGTTTTACCTTATTTAGTAATTTAGCATATTAAGAATTTAATAAATCTAATTATTGAATTAAAAATTCAGGTTATGTACAAAATTGGATACAACATTTTTAGACGGATGCATTCATATTTTATGGTGCATCAATGTGGCTTCCTTTCTGGGTGGATCTTCAATGAGAGTTGTGTAGAACCTTTTTGTTTCTCTAGACATTGATCCATTGATAAACTTGAACCAACTTCATTGAATGACCAATCAACCATGACTGAAAAAAAAAATGTTTTGCAACTTGAAAATGAAGTTAAAGAAGAAGATTATTAATTGGAGAAGAAGAAAGACGATGTATTTCGGTCAGAGAGAGAGAGACGATGTATTTAACAACAATTTTTTTAACGTTCAGGGATTAATAATTAATTTGTTATTTTTCATGATACGAAATTGACTTTTTTTTTGGAACTAGCAAATATACCCCACAAAAATTGACTGAATTCAGTTTTTTCTCACATATCATCTCCGCACCACACTTTTTTCTTGAAAATATACTGTAGTCTCAAATTTACTTCGGGAATATACATTTTTTTCTTCCCTAACATACATTTTTCCCACATTAATTTCTGACTTCATAAGTTTGACTTCGGAAATGCATGAGAAAAAATGGATCTTGGAGTACTTTCGAATGAATGTACGGTAAGATGTTAGTCTCAAGACTTCCAACTTGTTTGAGTCACGAGTTATTATGTTTTTTGAGATTTGAAGTGCACAAAAAATTACTATTCTAAACACAACTTCAATGTAAACACTTTCCGTGTCAATGTCAACAGAAGTTTACACTCCACAGTCGACACTCACATCATTCCAATGAGACATAAGATAAAATCGTGAAGAACTTATACACTTAAATTAAAGCGGACAATAACTCAAAACGCGGTATTTCATAGTTGAGGGTGGAATGAAACATAAACACCAATTTAGACAAATAAAAAATTCTAGTATGATTAAAAAAGATATGTTTTGTGACTGTTATTTTTACACGAGCTTCTAACTTATTTTTATGTATAACGATCTGTGATAAGTTAATTCAAATAGCTTATAGTTTATTATTTTTTATCTTAATTTTACTCCTGTAATCTTAATTAAAAATAAGTAAATATTAATTAAATACATATTTTTTATATTATTTTTTGACAAAATGTGATTTTATATTTATAAACTACTTCAACTACTAATATTACCAAGCAAGAAAAAGAAAGAGGAGAGGAGCGTGTTGAAACCACGTGGAAAAGTGAAGGTCGTATCAAAAGATAGTCATCGTGTCTCTTTCCTCGCCCTTCTACTCTCATCTTGATCTTACTACTACAAAACTTTTCAATTTCCATCACAAGTCACAACTACAACAACAGGGCCTCTTTCTCGTTCATTCTACTACTTTGTTGTTGTTGCTATTGTCCATTCATTATTCTACGAAATGGCAATGGTAACAGCTACTTCCATTGTCACAAATCATCTCCGTCCTCTATCATTTCATAATTCGCGCCAAATTTGTTCTCTCGGAACAACTCGCCTCCACCTCAAATGTCACGCCACAAACCAAGACTCACACCAATCTCTCGAATCAACACCGAAAACTGAAACAATCTTACACTCTTTCTCTCCATTGCCATTACTTTACACCGCTGCTCTCTTACCCGGAGGTACTTAATACATTTTAGTTTTACAATTCAATCTTTAATTCTATCTAATTCATTTCTAAACTAAACAGATGGAGCTGTGAGATCTGTGTTTGCGCCTTTCGTTGAGATAGTCAAGTCATTGAATCTGCCTGACTGGCTTGTACATTGGGGTCACCCTGCCAACATGGTTAGTTAGTTACTACTACAAACTAATTAAGATAACTGATTTCAGTTATAGAAACACAGAAAAGGCGCTAATTTGTTTGTAATTGTATTTGGTTTTGCAGGCAGTGGTGCTGTTTGCTATGGGTGGTTATGGTACCTATCTAGGTTTTCGCATTCGTTATTCTGATAACGTAGTAAGCTATTTTGATTATCATCAAATTTCATGTTTTCCTTTGCTTTTTGTTTTTATATTGAAAACAAATAGTATGAGAAATGATAGTTATAATAGATATATTACTTGTTTGCTAAAATAGTTAAATTTGGTGGGTTACTAAAAACTAATTCAATCCGATTTTCAAAGCATTGCGTAAAATTTGATATATATAACTTGTTGAATATTTGTAGGAGGAAAAGGCTAAGGCCAAGGACTTGCATCCCAAGCTTTTAGCGGGTATGTTTTTCTTCTTTGCTCTCGGAGCTACCGGTGGAGTAACATCTCTACTCACAACAGATAAACCCATTTTTGACAGGTATTTACATTCAGCAGCTTCTCTTTGACCCTGAAGATTATTACTTGTTAATTTACTTACAAATTTCCTATTACGTACATGATTTGCTTATTTATTTTCAAGCAAAAAACAATAGTCTTATATCATCTTGTTGTTTGCTTGCAGTCCTCATGCCGTTACAGGCGTTATTGGCCTTGCTTTGTTGACAATACAGACTATATTACCTTCATTGTTTGAGGTAATGGTTATTTCGATTGAGCTACCTTGTTTTTATTTTTTCTCCCTCTTTTTTAACCCATGGAGTTTTTGAATCAGTGTTACCTAACCATAGATAGATATTCATTTATCAACACTAAAATGTTAATCTTTTTATTGAATAAAAATCGAAGTGCAAAGCTTTGTAGCACAAACACTTTATATTGAAAGTGTGTCCAATGTTTGCCATGTTGGTTTCTAGCACACTGACACGACACCAACACGTAGTTATATATTCAATCACTTTCATTTTCTTAAATTATAAATGGTGTCTTCATGTCAGTGTAAGTATCGTCTCCATGTCTGTGTCAGTACTCATCGCTTAAGAGTCTTGTGCAAATAGTTGCGGAGTCGCGATCTAGTTGTTAATAACATTGTCAAGAAGCTAGTACACCAAAGTAACTTGTACATCAGCTGAGAATGAGTTCAAAGCTTTACATTGTTGATTTGTTTGCTATCCACCCTTTCGTCGTCATTGAATTTGTTACCATTTTTCACCTCCTCACTTTCAGTTACCTGAATGATATGCAGGGAAATCCTGGATTAAGGAATGTTCATGGCATCTTGGGTAGTAGTATCATGACACTTTTTCTTGTTCATGCTGCCCTTGGACTTCAATTAGGCCTCAGTTCCTAATTACAGCTTCAATTGATGAGGTAATTTATTTTAGTCATGGTGTATATTCTTTCCCGCACCGGTTCTTAAAACTTCATTTCAGAGTTTTAATTTACAGGATGTTATGCAATCTTCCATCATTTTGTTTAAATAATTCAGATTGGTTGCTGATTCACACTACTACAGCTTTTTACTACCAGTTTTTTCTCATGGAAACAGGAGTAAGAACTTCAGATTTTAGTACTACAATTACTGATTGACTTGGTGCTTGTTTGAACATGTCTTCTGCATGTCTTTCTATCATCCCAATGAGAATTCTCCGTAATTTACCAAAGGACTATCTGTAGCGTTGATACCGTGTAATCAAACACAAAATTATATTCCAATCACAGTTTTTGAACCGTGAACGCAACTGAATACAAAGTTATCTTTACAAGTTATTAAATGGCAAACACTGCAAGCAGTTTTATTTATATTTGATAACAGAGATCAAGTATTATAACTTTAGTTTTATAGTGTGGCAATTGCTATCTTACAATGCAGATATGTCTCAGTTGATAGAAAGTGTTCCACTCGGATTAGTGTTTACTTGTTTGAACACTTTGTTCGCTATCATTTGATAGGAAACTCAGGTAATGGTAGAAAGATCTTCAAAATTCATATTAAGTAATGCTGCTGTTAAATAATAATTTTGTCCACGGTAACTCCCTGGCTGAAAGAAGCCACAATTTTGGAATATAATGGAGCTAACATCTCGAACTTGGCAAGACCATATTATGATCAATGTGAGCTGGGAAGGGAAAATTTGTTTGTTGTCTTATGAGCATTGTCCTCAATTAATTAAAAGATGATAAGTGCTATATAGCGCGACTCAATCGCAAAATATAACATAAATGATGCCAATGTAACATAAGCTTAATTTAAAGACTAATGATGCAAACAAAATGTAACATAAATGATGATCAATTTGAAAATAAAATAGATTGGAGATGACAAATGCTGATTTATTTATGCAATTTTGACAAATTTTCTCCAATTGAACCAAAAACGTCAACTTTTTTTTTTAACCAAATTTTGCTTATATTTAAGACTTGAGTAGTAATCCATAGACTATTTAAAATCCATCAAAGTAGTTGCCAAACTAGTTATAATCCATCATGTTAGTCTCTCGTTTCTTTTCAAAATAGGATGTGGGCAATATCTCAGGAACTATTTATTATAGTTTAGTGACTATTCATTAGATTTCTATTGTTCCTAGACCAAATTGTAGAGAAAGTGATAATTTAGAACCAAATTGCCGAGTTGTTAAAAACTATTTATTTCATGGGTCATGTTAACTTGTGCCCTAAAAACACATGTTAAAGAATAAAAAAAAAAAACAATTTTGTACAAGTTAACATTTGCCTTATTTTATATGGGTAGATGATGATCAAATTCTTCATATGCACATGGTTTTTTGGGAGTCTATGTGTCTTCCTAAGGATAATGGTGGTTTGGGGCTTGGTTCTGCTTGATTGATGAATGAGGCATCACTGATGAAAATTGGTTGGAATCTTAGCGCAAAATATTATTCATTTTAAGTGCAGTGCAGGTGCTGCGAACAAAGTATAAATTTGGACATGGACCATGTGCTGAATTATGGGATACGTGCCATTCTTTTTCATCCAACCTGGATAATTGTTTGATACCATGTGCTGAATTATGGGATATGTACCATGCTTTTTCTCTAGTCAAGTAGCGTGATAATTGTTTGATACCATGTGCTGAATAAAGAGTAACTTTCTCTGCGACTAGGATGGTCGAAGATGGTGTTAATTGTCCAAATGTTTTTCATTATTTTTTCCCCTCTAAATAGCAGTCGTTTAAGCTATATGCATAATCTCTAAGAAAATAATTAATTGCATTGATTTTAATAATAAAATTAGTTTTTTTTATTAAACCCTTATTAATTATATTATGAGAATAGTTAAGTTAGATGAAATTCAATAAATAAAAATATAATAATGGAAAAATAAATAAATGATACATTGATATTGTAAAGTGAAAATTATTATGGAAAAAAAACCAAAGAGACAATTATTTTAAGACGGATGAAATACCTCTTATATTAGGTTTAAGGCGGTATGTGTTTTATTCTTTGGTATTTTTTGACAACACGTTTATTGAAATAGTTTTACATTGTTATGAATTTTTTGTCTCTTTTAATCATGGGTGATTTGTATTTTTTCCTAGAGGTTTCTAGTTTGCTTTGAGACTTTGACTCCTTTTATTTAAAAAAAAAAAATACTCCACCTGATAAAAAAATTAGGTCAACAATGTATTTAATTTCCTAAAAAAAAGAGTTAATGTATTTAATCAAAATTTTGAACAAAATAAATCAATTTTTATGGATCCAACTTTACATATTGCATAAGATTGGACGTATAAAATTAAAATACTTTGTGACATAATTAAATATAGCTTAAGATGTACTAAAAATAAAAATATATAGCTTAAGAAAACACCAAGAAAAATATAGCTTAAAAAAGTAATAAAAAAAAATAGCATAAAAAAAGGAAAGAAAGTGCGTAAATTGTGAGTGATAGCTAAAAAAACGTACGAAAAAAAAGGAAGAGATGGAGGGAGGAAAATAGAACGAGTCATCCGTATGCGTTTCTCTCTCCTCTCTTTCCAATCCAATATAAGTCCACAATATCATTTCTTCCTCTTTCATATCACATTCTTCTTCTACACTCTCAATTCAATTCAATTCAATTCAATCATACAAAGGTACGTTTCAAATTACACGCTTTCTTTCTCTTTAGATCTAACCTTAGCTAATTTCTATTATCATAATCCAATTTTTGTATGGATCTCGTTATTATGATCCTACATTCGCAGATCCATAGCTTGATCTTGATTTTCTTCTCTGTTTTCGAATTGCGACAATAATGTTGACAATTGTATACATTTTGTTCTGCATTATCTGACCTTAGGAACTTAATGATTGATTGTATCTTATATGGATTTTGTTCATTTATATTGTTGTTGTTAAAATGATTTACTGACAATGTAACTTTTTATTTCACTGTGCATATAATTAAATCCATATCCATGTAATATAGGTTTAAATATGTTTTAGTGGTTTAACTCAAGTGGTTAATGAACTTTGGACCTGTTGGGAATGCAGAGTTCGAACCCGGCCTGATTACATTGTCACTGATAATGCAGATCGTTTAAATCCTTAATGAATTCCATAGTATTTGTTGTGAAAGAATAGTAATACTCAATAGTATTTTCTGAAAGACTGTTCATACGATAATATTTTGTTTGTTTTGCCAAACAAGAAATTGGTCGACTATAATTTGTTAAGCAACAGATCAAAGGAGTACTTAGCATTCAACACTTTCTTTTGGGCGGGGGTTGGGGTGGAGGTGTATGTATGATAGCAGAGTAAATTTTGTGTGTGAATTATTTCCTTTGCATAGTGGTAATGTAAGACATTTTGAGAACTTTATTCATTTCATTTATATGCATACGATAGATATTAAATTACTACCTTTACATTCATTTCATGGATATGCATACGATAGAAATTACTCTACCTTCAAAATCTGTATTCAATTGCTTTTATTCAAGTCATTTAACATCTAATATATATACTCTTGGTCTTATTATCTTTTTGGAACATCAGATATGGATACCTTCCTATTCACCTCAGAATCTGTAAACGAAGGTCACCCCGACAAGATCTGTGACCAGGTTTCAGATGCCATCCTTGATGCATGCTTGGAGCAAGATAAAGAGAGCAAGGTTGCCTGCGAGACCTGTACAAAAACTAACATGGTTATGGTCTTTGGTGAAATCACAACCAAGGCAAAGGTGGACTATGAGAAAATAGTTCGTGACACTTGCAGGAGTATTGGATTTGTGTCTGCTGATGTTGGTCTTGATGCTGACAAATGCAATGTTCTCGTCAACATTGAGCAACAGAGCCCTGATATTGCTCAAGGAGTTCATGGTCACTTGAGCAAGAAGCCTGAGGAAATTGGAGCTGGTGATCAAGGTCACATGTTTGGCTATGCCACTGACGAAACACCTGAACTAATGCCACTCACACATGTGCTTGCCACTAAAATTGGTGCCAAGCTCACTGAAGTTAGAAAGAATAATACATGCCCATGGGTTAGGCCTGATGGTAAGACCCAAGTTACCGTTGAATACAAGAATGATAATGGAGCCATGGTCCCTATTCGCGTGCACACAATCCTCATTTCAACTCAACACGACGAAACTGTCACAAATGAAAAGATTGCTCAAGATTTGAAAGAGCATGTTATTAAACCTGTCGTCCCAGCTAAATACCTTGACGACGAGACCATCTTCCATCTCAACCCTTCAGGTAGGTTTGTGATTGGTGGACCTCATGGAGATGCGGGGCTCACCGGAAGGAAGATCATTATTGATACCTATGGTGGTTGGGGTGCTCATGGTGGAGGTGCCTTCTCAGGAAAGGATCCAACCAAGGTGGACAGGAGTGGTGCTTACATTGTTAGGCAAGCTGCAAAAAGTGTTGTAGCTTCAGGGCTTGCTCGCCGTTGTATTGTGCAGGTTTCTTATGCTATTGGAGTGCCAGAGCCACTTTCTGTGTTTGTGGACACTTACAAAACTGGAAAGATTCCAGATAAGGATATTTTGGTTCTGATTAAGGAGAATTTTGACTTCAGGCCTGGAATGATTGCTATCAACCTTGACCTCACAAGAGGTGGCAAATTCAGGTACCAGAAGACTGCTGCTTACGGGCATTTTGGACGTGATGATCCTGATTTCACATGGGAGACTGTGAAGATGCTCAAGCCCAAGGCTTAATGGAGTTATGGTATTTTCAGAGGTGGTTATTTTATCATGGTAATCATCTTTCTTATTTTTTGTGGTGATCTTTCTTATTTTGGGTTTGAAATAATAATAAATGAGCTTCACCGAGTATATTATACATTATTTGAAGTTATGTTTTTTTTTCTTTTCAGCTTAGATGAGAAATGGGAGCAGATATGTGCTCTCCTAGGTGTGGACTGGAGGCTTTTGCACATTAGGAGCATCCAGCATTAGCTACCACTTTTGATTTTGGTGTTACTTGTTTAAATTTCATAATTGTTACTGGTTTTTGTTTTCACCATTCTGCTATTATTTTCTCGCAACCGACTTGTGTGGTTGGTGTAAACTTAGAATATCATATCATTTGTATTATTCTTTTGTATTCATATTTACTTAATATATTGTTTTTCATATAGAAATTTTTCCTGCTGGCTGTAGTTTCTGATGGAAAACTGGAAAAAAAATAGGGTCAATTAATCTGGCACTCACAAATTTATGATGGCGTACCATTATGAAATATTATTACATATATACAGAGAAATTGCAAATATAACATTTGACTGAGATGAAACAAGATTACCCTTGAGCAAAGTATTTCATTAGAGATAACAGATAGATAATGTGCTGTAAATGAATTTTGTACCAATTCGTGAAATTGTTTTTCATACTTCAAATCATTTATAAAATATTTTTGACAAGAATCATTTGTAAAATATGTAATGAAGCATCCCTCATTTCTTAAAACAATCAAATATCAATTTTAAAAATTAAACCATAAACTATGGCGAAAATTATATCATCCTCCCCTTAAGCCATTGCAAATATAACATACCCTCTATATTTTTGCTAAGCACAAATCTCCCTTATTTCTTAGATAATTCACTTGTGAAACCCCTTTTACTAATACGTTAGTTACTTCTTCTCTTGACACTGTTACTTAAGACCTATCATCATAACTTTCTCAGTGTGAAGAGGTTGGTCACGACTTCTAAGAATGGTGTTGTTGCTATTTGTTTTCTCAGCTTCTATGAGTTCCTTAAGATCCATTCAATAACAATGGAAAAATTGAACCGTCTCTTGACTCGATTAATTCAAACAATGTCATTGTCATATTCTTTCATTTGATGAGTTGTTAATTTTCTTAACAATGATTGATCTTAGGTTTTATCATGCAAAATGTCTACATAGTTCAATCAAGGTTATTTGGATATCCCTTTCATTCAAAATTATCAATATCATCACCCTAAATGAGGCTTTGAATCTTGCAAGAATTACAAGTTTGTCTATTGATTTGTTGAGACGTAGTTACTCCGAAGAAGAATTACAACACATGAGATGTTTGCTTAGAATCAGTTTAGCAATTTGAGTATGGTAGTGGTGATTTGGTCGTTTCAAGTGATTGGGTGAGAGGATAAAAGATACATGAAAGAGTGTTATAGGCAACTTCATATGCTGGTGAAGTTGCTTTGCTTGATTCACATCCTTATCTCAACTAGGTAGTTATTCAAATTGAAATGCTGGGGAAGTTGCTTTGCTTG
>Ga0315913_1001075_pt1 | contig 28446 bp, 14 predicted proteins | sample MpolsnodulesMG_FD_207736 | JGI IMG/M metagenome (GOLD analysis project Ga0315913, IMG submission 207736) | Medicago polymorpha root nodule microbial communities from Los Angeles, California, United States - small nodules | ecosystem: Host-associated > Plants > Roots > Nodule | place: USA...
TGCTGGAAATAACGCTTTTATGTGGTAATATATTTCATTTTAGCCTCTTCAAAAAAAAAAAAAACCATAAATATATGATTTTGAAACAACTAATTTTAGCATTTGGTATCTGCTCATATCACTAACCACTCTTAATTCAAACACTTTTTTTTCCATGGATGAAATGGAAAACGCCGTCTAAAATTTAGACTCACAATTGAACTTAGATTCAAACTCGGATGAAGATGTTCAACGATACGTTAGTATCTGCTCCTATCGTTCGCCACTCTCAATTCAAACACTTTTTTTTGTTCATGTATGAAATGGAAAATATCACATAAAATTTACACACACAATTGAACTTAGATTCAAACTCGAATGAAGATGTTTAGTGTAAAAATATCCGCATTGTCGACCGAAGACCATACGAACAGTGTATTCAAACACTTTTACAAATACTTATATCATGACATAAGTTGAAGTGAGTTTATAAGGACCAACTTGTTCAATTTAACTGACCTAATGGACAAATTTAAAATTAAAAAAATAATCTAATACAAATATTAATTAAAACCCACGATGCATTTGGCCAAAAACTTAAATCGTTGAACATATTTTTTTTATTTTTGAGTGTCTAATTGCTTTGCTGGACCTTAAATTTTTGTAAACGATTTATTCGAAGTGGAACATATCTACGGGTACAAAGTCAAACCAAATGAGCCAAGAGCACATTGATAATAAAGTAAGACAAATGTTAACTCATGCTCTCAAGGACACATGTTAAGAATTCATTATAGAAATATGCGCATCAAACGTCGTGTAGTCAACTTCTAAAAAGTTAAGATTTCATGTTTTCCAATGTAAAGTTGCTTTTTTTGTGTTCCTTAACATGTAAAGTAATAACAGTTTGTTCAAAAATAAATAAATTAATAATAGAGGTAATTTTCCCTAAAAAAATTAGAAGTAATTGGAGAGAAAATTAGATAAATTCCAAATTACACGTGTGAGCTAATATCACAACACTTAGACAAAGTCAGAGGCCACTTTGAGAAGCCATCACTTACACCATAACCCACTTCCTCTAAAACGTGTACCTCAATGCTCTCCCTCTTTTTCGTTAACAAACTCTCATTTTCAACTTTACTTCTCTTTTTAAGTCCAAAAGTTAACATTTTCTCAAAACACATATTTCACTTATATCAAAAGTAACAATACTCACTAGAGCTCCCTATAGAAAATCCAAATATGGCTGCCATCTTCAAAGCTGCCTCACACCCATTTTTCCTTTGCTTGATTCTTTTTTCTGCCTCCCAATTTGTGCTCATTAATTGTACTGAATTTGAAGTTGGTGGTAAAATTGGTTGGGTCGTCCCTAACTCAAAGGACGGTGATGAAATGTACAACAAATGGGCTTCCCAAAATAGATTCAAGATTGATGACACTATTCGTAAGTACCTCTTCTTACCAATTTAATTTTAAGATACATATATGTATGTTATGTTTGAGTAAAGATCATCTTCATTTCTAAAATGAAATAAAGACGTTCACTATAAAAGTCGAGGTATAAATGCATGATATATTTTATTTTCGAAGGGAAATGCATGATATATTTGTCACCATTTATGTTACCATTTTTAAATATGTGTGCTTATATTCCAATACTTAGGTAATTGACATCTTTATTTTTCGATCCATTTTCTAAAAAAATTGTGATCGCATTTCTCGACAATTTTTCATACTATCGATAATAATTTACAATCACAAAAGACATAATTTTGATTTGTATAGATTGCAAACCTTTTTTTTTTTAATCTTTGTCGTGGACCTTTTTGTAAATGTAACTTATATATAACCTTTGTTTTGAACTTTTGGTTAGATTTCAAGTATGAGAAAGATTCAGTGATGGTGGTTAGTGAAGATGAATATGAAAATTGCAAATCGACTCGTCCACTCTTCTTCGGAAACAATGGCAACACAGTTTTCAAATTTGAACGACCAGGATTGTTCTACTTCATTAGTGGTGTTAGTGGTCATTGTACAAGAGGACAAAAAATGATCATCAAGGTTTTGGATGTTGAACCTGAACCAACAGCACCCTCACCACAATCTGCAAATGAGAATGCACCAATAGCACATTCTAAAGCTGCTCAAATAATTCCTATTAGTATCACAGCATTCACACTCTTTGCTTTGTCATTCCTTGGCATGATTTATGCTTGAAGCACTAATTCGTGATCTTTTAATTTAGGTTTAATTCATGAGTGTGGTCTAATTCTAGGGCTTTTTATTTTGTTGTGTTTTTAGTTGTTTAGTTTATTTTGTTGCTTTAGTCATAATAGGATTGGAAGGTCCTTATTGTCATCATGATGGTATTGTTTCCTTTTTAGTTAGTTTATATTGACTTTTTATTTTACCAAAATCAAAAGCTTGTATTAACTTTTCCTATGTTTAACTAGAATGATTTTAACGTGATCTACATTAATCTTCCTTTATGTGAATTTAATTTTTATACAGTATTAAATTTTTTCATAATGAATGGATGATATTATGAAATGACGGTCTTCAGAGAGGTCCTTTAGTTGAAAGTATCTCTCATTAGCGTTGAGAAACATGGTTTGAGATTAGGCACCGAGAGATGATATCATGAAATATTGATTCCGATATTAATTTAAGAAACCAATTATACTTTTTTTAGGGAATGAAAGAAACCAATATGTAAGTGATGATTTTTTTAGTGTATTGTAGAAATCATATGAGATATATTTTTATATGATGGAGAAGACTCTTTCTAAAATTTTATTCATGGTTCTATGTATATAGCTAAATTGTAATAGAAAATATATTTCTAAATTATATATTTAAATAAGGAACAAATGTAAAAGTATTTTAAATAGGTATATAAATTATAAATCCTAATGATATTTTATTTTAAATATAAATCTAAAATATATCTAAATGTAAAATCTTCAAAAAGATATTTAGGCATATTATTTTCAACACTTCTCTTGACTACATATCTTGTGTGCATCCAATTTGATCTTCAAGTTGGAAATTCATCTTTCTTCTTGTTTTTCCTCCATTTTTTTTTTGTTGCTAATATCTTCTTTCTCCATTCTTCATGTAAAAGATGAGTATATTTCATCTAACACGTGATTATGTAGTGGTAAGTCATTGGCTGTTGGTTCATCTATATTTGCATGTAATACATGAGCATATTTCATGAGACACATAGAAATGTATTCATTGTATTTTTAGGGGAAACATGTATTCATTGTTGTTTAGTTGCATTGTCATATGTATTGCATGAGTAATATTTCATGTAACACATAAAGCACATATAGTAGTTGTTGGTTATTTACAAAAGCATATAAGACATGAGCATATTCAATGTAGCGCATGACGATGTATGTTATTATTTAGTATAGTCATCTTCATGTGTTAGATGTAGTAATTTTGGGTTTTGGCTATAACCTAATTTTCATTTAGTTTCACTTTGATATCTTCTTTTTTATGTTATATACTTCTTCTTCCATCTTCACAGGTTCGGGTATGAACCTTGGCTCTAAATCAGAGGCTCTAATGTCACTGATGGACTTTTTTACTTTGTATTTGTTGAGGAAATTACATTAGATATTTCTTTTAAAGGAATTAGATACATTTTCATACTAAGAAGCATATTTCTAAATTTTCCCTAAAAAAAAATTATATTTCTAAATTGTAATCATTGTTATATATATCTTGTCAAAAAAAGTCATTGTTATATATAGAGAGAGAATACAAAACATATTTCTTAATTTCGACATTGTATATTTAAATAATGAATAAATTCTAAAAAGATTTCAAACAGAAATATAAATTATGTTAAATCTTTCCGCTCTTCTTATTTCGTTAATGTTTGAAAATTATGAACGGTGTTTTTTATGAAATTTTGATTTTGATTAAATTATAAATATAAATGCTTGTTGCTTTCAAATTATAACAAACCAAACTAATCATATTATTTGGATGACACCGACAATATAAAAAAATCAATATAAATTCTTGTCTTTTTAATTACACCAACATCAATTATTATTATAGGAAAAGTTTTTTAAGGGTATAATCGAGATATGAAAAAGTCAGCCGAAAATCTCCTATTTTCTTTTTAGTTAAACTTTTTTTAAGGATAGAGGAAAAAATTGGGCACATACTTATATTGTGTTTGTAACACGATATATTTTGTGTGGTAACCAAAAAATAAATATTGTGCTTGTTACACTTTTTTTTAATATTTGAATTCACTATTATCCATTATCTTTTTTAGATGTTAAGGAAAAAAAAATTAGACATATACATTTTGTTTTAATGTTTGAATTTATTTTTATCTAATTGTTACATGTGTTATTTGTATTGAAAGTCGAGGGTAATTTTGGAAGCAGAAAAAGTCAGTTCAAAAGAGCCAAAAGAGACTATTTTCTTTATATATAGTATAGATAATATAAAAAGATGTCATAAACCTTTTTATTTATTTTTTCACTCAAATAATTATCTCTCACATGTGTGTGGGTGTTAAAGTAGTTATTATCATTTTGTCTATCAGAAGAAGAAAAAAAAAAGATAACGTTCTTCTAAGAAAAATATATAATTTGACAGTTTTAAGTTTTGATTATTTATTTTATAAATTTCACTTGTAAGAATCCTTTTATTTAATAGTTATTTTTAAATTTATCATACAAAGACACATTTCAATGTAATTAAAATTAAAAAAACTGTATTGTTTCATTTTAAAATTATTTTCAATTAACCCGTCTAATCAATCAGTTTTCAACAAATCAATTGAGTTTACTTGATATGCAACTACATAAAAGTTTAACAAAAGTATTTAAAAAACTTAGACATAAAATTTTAATTGAGCCCTCACTCTAGACGCCGCATACTTCCCAATATCTTTTTTTTTAAGACATAAAAATGAAATTATATTAACAACGGCAGTGAGCCACTTCAGCACAAGGTGTACCAAAGAGCCACCCTTTGAAAATCACAGGTCAGTCGATACCCAGACATAACAAAGGGTACAACCACCATCTCTGATATCCGTACACAAATGTGACATTATTAGCCATAAGCCACCAATCGAATGAAATTTTACTGTCCCCTAAACATCCCGATTTCTATATCATAAATTCATGAATTAATAAATTCTATTCGATAAAATGGCCTATGTAAAATTTAATCATGTTTTTCAAATAACATGATATCTCACATCGTTAATAATGTGACCTGGGACGGAAGGATTCGAACCTTCGAATAACGGGACCAAAACCCGTTGCCTTACCACTTGGCAACGCCCCATTTTTAATTCGACACTAATACATATTAAATACTATTATGGGTTGTTTGTCAATTCCAGTTCTAAATTTATTCTATAGAATAAATTAAATTGTTACTAGAATTTGGATATGCATAAATATCGAATTAAACTGAATTTATTGATCATTACATAGAATTCAATTAAGATATTATATGAATATATGATTTCTTCTATATTTTGATTTCAGAATGAAACTGTTTTGAACTGGATAAGTACAAGACAATTGGTAGTATTAAGAAATGATATATTTGAAAAAATAACAAATGCATCTAGAAATTTGTAGATGTTCTTATATTTAGGGACAAATACTTTTTGTAATTAGGAAGAGAGAGTACTAAATTTAGTGATTTGAACAATATCTTATGAGGAACTTGAGAATCTTCAGTAGCTTGATTATACAACATTGGTACATTATGTACCAATTGTTTTATTAATGAAATTCATTTTGGTTTTAAAAAAAAAAAAGTGCCACAAAATCTCATGTTTTGGAATCTCCTCTATTGCTAGACATTTTCTGGCCATTATAGTATATCTCATATGTTCACGTTTCATAAATCAAGACTATATAATATCGAATAGTGATTGTTCTAATGATACTATGGGAGTTAGTTAGATGCCCAAAGGTCCAAATAGTAATTTGCAATTTAACACATTTTTGTCCAAACAGTTCAGAAGTTTTTATTAGAGAACCAAATTTGCAATAATGTTTTGAATTATACTACATAAATTTGAAATGTGTGTAAACATATGCAACAAAAAGATATACTATATGACTCTAAACATAGATGTAATGTAAGGGATAAGAGCCTAATATAGAAATTTTCAACAATTTAAACTTTTTGATAAGCATGTTGTCATGGAGAATTGAACATCTCACAAATACACACAACACAGTATCCTTGCTTCATTCATGATTCTGAACCGCCTCAAATCCTCTTAAATTGAAACTTTTACAGCGCATAAAAAACAAGTTGTTTCTTTCCTATCATTCATTAACCACTTCTTCTCGGCTTTTAAGTTTGTAAATTTAATTAATTTCTCCCACCAAACGAGCAAATTGTGTAACCAAACTACATAACCACTAATCCTTCCAGACTAGAGTGTGGACGTTGAACACCAGCTCATATTGTTCCTCAAGAGGAGGATGATACTGCATCTAAACCAAATTGAAATAATAATAACAACAACAACTGAAAATAATGTGAAATCGATGAAGTAGATGAAGTAAAATTGAGATCAAATTAAGAAGAAACTATTCAGAAATTCAAAATCAAACTGCATTTAAACCTGACTGAATAAAAGTTAATGATAGAACTTACAATAAAAAAATAATTACAAACTAAAACCATGAGAATGGTGATCTCTTGAATAATTACTAATTTGACTAAGTTACAAAACCTGGTTGTATAAAATTCTACCAAAACTTTTTGGTTATAATGGTCATGACATGCTTGCTTTTAATGCCTCACAAATTGCCGCGTATCATCGGCATTTCGCTTTCCATAAGGATTGTTAGGATTGAACCCGTGTCTACTTCCATCAACTCTACGAGTTTTCTTCCTTTGTTTGCTGACGTTTATGTTTATACTAACATTTGGAGGGTTCGAAAAACAGAATGAAGCAGCAACAGCCTGCTCAAAGTATAGAAACAAACTGGTATTATGACATTGTATACATGTTTTAGAATCGAAATAATTTAAGCTCAACAGATATAATACTTTTCTCTGGCCATGTTATCATGCTCATGAGTATAGTACTTGATGCATGTTTGGATTATAGCTTATTTGAAAGCAAAAAAAACTATACAGCTTTCCCTGGGAAAATTTGGAAAATGAAATGATTGTTTCTCCAGCCTACCACTCAATACACAGGGGCGTTTATGACATTTTTCTGTTATAAAAATCCTGAATTAAATGAATATTCTGATCGCTCTTATTAAAGAATAAAGAAAGACAATAATTCATTATTTTCCATGTTTCTTCCACTATTAAAAAAACAAGAAAGAAAAAAAAAACTATGAATGATGATATCAATTTTTTGGGTTGGGTTTGTCTACCTTTGGTGACTTTGTCTCTCTATCTCTCTCTTAACTTAACTTTCTCAGTCATCTAAATAATTTATTTTAACCATCAATCTATCTACAAAATACACTAAAGTCGCCAAATAGTAAAGGTAGAGAATCCTTTCCTCAATTTTTTCAGATCTAACTCAATCAGAACCCTTTTCAGTCTCTATCTAGATCTACAATTGATGAACTTATCTTGAAAAATGGTTTCGTAACAAGATGTTATCTTTTAACTAGGAATTCAAATATAAAAAGCTTCCTTTTTTTTTTTGGTGGTGGCCGGGGTTTGAACCCTGGACCTTGCATACATTATGCATTGTCCATACCAACTGAGCTAAGCTCACGAGGACATAAAAAAAAAAAAAAAAAAAACTTCCTTTAATCTATATGTTGCCACTCTGATTAATTGCATTCAGTAATTTATTCTTACCAATCAACCATTGCCCTTATCCTTGAAGCTTTTAATCAAAATGAAAGAACATATAAAAATTCCCGGTAACAGGTGATTTAAACTATCAAGTAGAGGAATAAGTGCTTAACTGCATAAGATCTATTTAGACTATATATTTCATTAACATGCATATTCATGAAATAATTATAAAATATAATATACTCTAAGAGCTGTACCTGCATATCAAGGCGTTGAACACTGAATATATCCTTCGAAGAATGTGAATTGTACGCTAATATGTATGATCTATAAGCTTCTTTAGCCATTTTATTCAAAAAATAATTTTCAGCAACCAAATTCTCCTACACAATGCAGAAGTTCCTTTGTAACATAAGCTGCAGTTGGTTACTATAATAAATAAAATTCTATTAAAACACAAGGAAGAAAGAATATACCAGGTGAGACTGTATGTTTGCCACCTTCTTTTCATCATAAGCGTATTCTTTCACAGGGACCTTAGCTTCCTGAAATAAGCATAAAATATAAAAAATTTAAGAATTGGGATGATTCAAGAATAATTTTTTTACAAAAAAAGGGACAGAGTCCTGGGGCTTAGGGAAAATAGCAATTGTTGCGTATCCCATTTATCATTTACTCTAGGCATGAAACTCTGGAGGTTTCCACAAATTATGCCTTCCCATGTCCGACACATATTGGACACCAACACCCATACAACACGTGTACCTTGTGTGTGTGTCATTGTCGATGCTTCAAATTTTAGACAATGACTGGTGTCTATGTGTCCATGTTTCATAAGTCACAATACTTAGATTTGATGTTCTGTAAGGTAAGGCTGGCTAGTCTAAACATTAAACCAACAACAGATTAGACTCTTTCTGGACCCGGCCATGAGAGGTCTTCATAGCACTATGTATACTTTCTCAGATGAAGTAAATGTATACATTATCAACTTAATAAATTTGGGTTCAGCGTCAGCTAGCTTACTATCCCTACAGTTAGTGAGAGAAACTGACCTTCAGATAGCGAAGAAATTGCAATTCTTCAGGAATCAGGAAAAGTAAAGCATTGCCTTTTCCATCTTCCCCACGAGCTGTTCTACCGACCCTGTGGATATATTCCTGGTAGCAGAATAAAATGTATTAAAGTGTGAGTCAATTATTAACTGCTAAGAAAAAGGATTACGGCTCATCAGTAGAAGAACAGGTAGTACCTTTGGTTCATCAGGTGGATCGTACTGCAAAATCCAGTCCTACAACATAAATAAGAGAGAAAAAGATAAAATCTTTTACCTTTACTGATTTTCAATCAACAGAATATATATAGCTGCATAAGTACGATAGTTCATTTAAATTTTGTTTAATGTTAAACCGTATACAAATCTAAATAAATACACACACATGGAGGACTAATCTACACAAGAATCCCAACTTTGGAAATCCAGGTCGCCTTATTACATCAAATCTTTCAATTGAACAACAGTACTGTTTACTTAATATATTTATGAAGTAGTTCATTGAAACTTTGCAAGCAGCAGCAAGTTTGTGTTCCCATATTCTGAGACTGGTAGCCATTTACCTTCCATCCCCTAGCTGCTAGGTATTTCTGGTGTAGACTCATGCTTTTGTGAGTAATGGATTTGTCTTGAAAGTTGTGCACACTTTCTCAAATGTCATTCAGAGTGTGCACATTGTATTGTGAAATTTGGTTATGATATAAAAATAAAGCTAAATGATAGAATTTTCAAGTATAGCTTTGACATTGCATCTTTTATTGCAGGAAAAATTTATCTTCTTAGCCTCACTTAACCACGCAGTTAATGGTTAGAGGTTTTGTCATTAAATATGCAGATAGAGCAACCTTTACTGAATTAATGTGATTTTCATGTATGTTCTAATTTTTATATTGTTTTATGTGGAAAGATTTTCTATTCTCTGCTCCAATGTTTCTTTTTCTGGAGGTGTCGTAGGTTAGGTTACCCCAATATTGTATGTTTTGTTAATATTAACTCTCTTTCTCTTATACTTATTTTCTTTAGGTAGTACTTAGATTAGATTATCTGACTTTATACTCAATACTATGGGAGACTTAATAAACCTAGTAGAAATCAGTCATATTTTACTATTTAAAAATTTTCACGTAGGTAGATATGAAAGATGAATATACCACAGAAGGTATGTCCAGTCCACGAGCAGCAACGTCAGTACAGAGCAAGATCCCCTTTTCTGCTTGGCAGAAGTCAACGAAAGTAGTTGTCCGGGTCTGTTGCTTTTGTTTTCCGTAAATACTTGAACAATGCAAATGAATGTGATTAAAAATGTCTGCATGGAATTTGACACTGTTGCATGAAGAGAAAAAGACCATCACTTTTTTCGATTGATGCCTCTTCAAGAAGGAATAGAGAACCATAAAACGCTTGGCACAGGGAACAACAACATAACCCTGAAGCAACCCTTCATTTGTAACCTGCATTTATGTGTTTCTTCTCAGGTAAGATAATAATGTTGATGAACAAAATTCAAAGACTGTGATAAATTCAAGTGGAGACTTCACCTTCTTTCTCCCATCGTCTACATCAATATAGATAGGAGTCATCTGAAATGACAGGCGAGCAAGATCTTCGACCTAGAATTTGAGGGAAAATATGATTCAGAACCAAAAACTGCAAGTGCACCGCTCACTATCAAGTATCAAATTCTAATAGATTGAGCCAAAAATTACTGATGTATTTCAAGTACAGTGTATATCCGAATTCCAAATTAAACAAAAAAACTTGTATTAAAATTCTTATAAATTGAAATTAGATTAAAATAAACTTTTGGCGAAAGAACTAGACAGAAGATAGAAAATGAAGAACAAACCTTCTTTGTTTGTGTAGCTGAAAATAAAGCTGTCTGTCTGTTCTGTTGAATGAGAAGTAGATCAATTAGCCAAGCCCACAGACATCACTTAAAAACACTAAATATTCACTTATAATAAGTGTAAATTATTGAAGCAAAATCAAACAGGAAATATAGCAGCACATCTCAGCCTAAAATTGTTGGCCATAATTTAAAAATATGAGCTCCGAGACCATGCATTTTTACGCCAACTGCAAGCAGCTGCTGACATTCAAAGGCGACAGACTTTTGGGTAGAATTTATAGCTGTACTTTTCCTCTATGGTAAGAAATAGATAATATTTGTAAATTTTAAATTATTGAAGTCCTTTTTGCTAGGGGTTTTCTGGTTCAGTCATCCAACCCTTGTAAGGAAAATGGACTGGACAAAGCAATTTGAAGACACTGCCACTATAATTTCACAGGCTCATGCATGACAGAAAGGGAAAGGAGAAGGGGGGGCAACATTATGGATACCTTTGGGAGGAGCTTGATAATCTGCTTCAATTCATCCTCAAAGTTTGCTTCCAATATCCTGTCGGCTTCATCGATAATGAGGCACTGCCAAAGAATTCAGGAACATAAGAGTAAGAGCATAGCCTGAATCTAAACTAATATGCATCCATCTATTTTCAAGAGCCAGTGAAGGACAAATGAAGAATGTTACAATACAACCTATGTGAACATAAAATAAAATCAGCAAGTATACATGATGAATGAACTTCTGATTAAACACTCGTGTGGACAATCTACGAGCAATGCTGGCATTACTGATAAGTGATAAGCATCAAACACTCACAAAACATTCTGATGATAAAAAATACATCAATAATAAGTACAAGATATTGCAGGAAAATAATGTATGGTATCTTGATCTTAAAGTGTTTCAGATTATCTCTTAGGATTGTTTTTATGTGTTTATATTATCTTTATTGGTTTTTATATTTAATTAGGATTAGGAGCCTAGAAATACTATAAATATGGATCAGTGTTTAGTCTTGTAAACTATTAAACCACAATTACAAGTCAAAGATTTTATTCTTCCTCTTCTCTCCTTCCTTATCTAAAACACTAAAACTCAATACCAGCATCAGCAATGAAATATATTCATATTCTAGTGGAGCAAAATAGAGAAACAATTATATGATTGAACAACTCATAATCTACCTTAAGGTTATTATATATGAATCTCTTGGTATTTTGTAGATGATCCAAAAGACGACCAGGAGTAGCTACCACTATATTTATCCCTTTAGCAAGGTTTTCAGCTTCAGTTCTTCTAGCTGAACCTCCAATAACCAATCCAAGAGTTTGTGAATGACGATGATGCTTTAGAAGCTTCTGAGCAACCTCGTGTGTCTTAAAGAAATAGACAATCAGCAAATAAGGAGAATTAGATGATAAAATTCATATACTTCAAACATGATAAAACACCCAAGAGAATAGAAAGAATAACAAAATCTGAGGAACATCAAGCAAAGAAAAGAAAGAGAAAAAATATAGTTTGGATAAACTGCAAAACAAGCAATTTTGAAAATAGAAAAAAACATCTCGCAATAATGAGTTTTTCGAAAAACAGTCTCCCGTATAAGTCAAGGTTATCTTCCAAATCCCAATATTTTTAGAAACTCCAAGTCAGTTTGGTTAAACTTCACAACAAGACTAGTGAAAATTCAAATATTACAAGAATCTTGTAAAAACTATGAGGCTTTTAATTAATAGTTTCTCATGTAAGTCAAAATGATCTTTTGTATCTCTATTATTTTTCAAAAGCACTTTGATTAAACTTCTTCATATATAGTTACATACTGTAAACTTCTCCGTACAGAATTTTCACAAGTGAATAACAGTAAAGTTATTTTAACTGAGAAACTTCCAACCTATAAACTAGTCAAAATTGCACATCTAAAACTTAACTTGTCCATGCACACCCACAAGCTTGTCAAGACCAAAAACATAAGCTCTCATAAATCATAAGCTATAAACTAATCCAAATTGCACCATAATTCCAACAGCAAAGTTCACCATAAGTCTAGTGCACGAAATATAATACCTGAATGGCAAGCTCTCTAGTAGGGCATATGACAACAACACCAGTTCCACTTCGCTGATTAAACTTAAGCTTGTGCAAAAGCTCCACAGCAGGAATTAAAAAGGCAAGAGTTTTTCCAGAACCTGTCCTTGCAGCACCAAGAACATCTTTCCCACTCAAAAGCGGTGGAATCGCTCTTGCTTGAATCTACATCAATAAGAAACTGGTCAATTCTATCTCTAACATACCACACCTATAAGCCATAATCCACTCTACTTAAGAACTCTTTCAATTGACTTGTTTGAGTTTATCTACTAGTATAAGCACTTACGAAAACAACTTATGATATACCCATAAGTTGTTTTCACCTTATTTCTATAAGCTCTCCATAATAGCTTATGAAAAACGGTTTATAACTTATATAAAAGTGGTTTGACTTTATTTCATCTCAGATTATAAATATACTACGATAGCTTTTACACGTACATTTATATGATAGTGATTAATTATGCTATAAGGACTTCAATTAAGCTCCATATCCAAACAAGGTCTAATTTTTCTACTTCAAACACAATTATTTTATAATAAAAAATTGATTAATACATTATCATTAGAAAATGGTTATCTTATAAGAAAGTAAGAGAAAAACGTTGATTTACTTTACCTGAGTTAAGTGTTGAAATCCCATATCCATAATAGCTTTAGAAGTATTTTCAGATAACTCAAGAGAAGAAAATGATTCAGAACTCGTAATTCCAGAACCTTTGTTATTCTTCACTTTTTTCTCTTCCAATTCATCTTCGACTTGAACAACATCTTCTTCCTCTTTGTTTTTCTTCTTCTTCTTTTTTGAGGATTCTTCGTTGCTATGAGTATCATTCAAATATTCTTCAGCGTGTTCCTCTTCTTCAGCGATATCACGGGTTCGCTTCTTATAGTGCTTCTTCTTCTTCTTGCTTTTGATCTTGTTATTCGCTTCGTTCATTGGTGAAGAAGCTTGGAGATTGATTTCTGGTTCTGCCATGAATGAATTGATACGATTTTGCAGAAACTTTGAGACTTTCTTCTTCGTTGTTTCAACTCTGTTTGCTTTGTCGTTAAACCCTAGTTACGAAATGTTTCGTTCGTGTGCGTGTGCGTGCACGTGCGTTGTAGAAGGACGAATTTGGGCCTGTTATTTTAATCAACACCATTATGAGCTGAGCAGGTGGTTATTATTTCAACCCCCGATTTACTTTTCGTACAAAACTGAAAACTCCCTTTCCTAACTTAACTTTGGAATGAAGGATTATTTCGACCAATAGACTTTGATACCATATTATATTTGTGTATTAAGTTTAATCGCTTCTGACAGAATTGGCTTGTAACGAGAGGGTGTCACGATATGTAAATATCTTATCATGTGAGACTAGGTTTTTTTTCTTCCTTTGGTAATTTATTAGTATGGAAAACATTTGTCACCGTAACAAACGTTTTTACGAAATGAGGTGGTAATATGTAGTTGCCTCATTAGTCATTATCACTCAATTCTCTACGATTTCTATCAAGTCTTGGATTACACGCATTTTCTTCAATGAAGAATATAACATTTATTGACTCTTTGTGATGAGATTTGTTCACATAAAATAGCATTATATTAATTAATATTAGAAAATTGTTATAGAGTGTCTTTAAACAATGAAACAAATATAAGTTGAAAAGTGATGTATTTAAAAGGAATAAACCTTTGATTTCAACCCCAAATTATCACTTTCCCGCCAATTTAGTCTCGAAACAATTAAAACCCGATGAAAGGTTCTTAAACCATGGAAAATACATCAATTTGGTCCTTAAACTACTAAAAAAACAATTAATTGTGTAAACTAAGGGATTAAAGATGAAAGACTAGCTTATGGATCTTTTAGTTGATTTTAATAATTTAGAATTAAATCAGTGAGAAAGTAATAATTTAACCTTCGCATTATCAGACTAGTTCATCTTATTACTTGGGTCACAATCTTCATTATGACCACTGTTCTTCATTGTATTCCCAATTTCCTACCCACAATGCACGGTAACCAAAATACAATTAAATATGGAAAAGGACACAAATAAATAAGAGAAAGATGACTGGACAACTTTGTTTCACAAATACATCACCAACACGCAACAACATTGTTGACCCCATTACAATGTTTTCTCATAAGCCGAAAGGAAAAAAATGAAAACAATATCAATTGAAAAGCAATGCTAACCGTTGAGTAGTATCAAGTAATGAATGCCTAACATAGAGATAGTCAATCGATGGATGTTCGCATAATTCATTCAATTCAATTCAACCCAAAAAAAAGTTCATTTCACTCATCGTTAAGTTTAGTGGAGTGGCAAATGTTTGTCGACGACTGGACGCGAGGTCATGAAAGTTTGTCTTGCAAGCTATTCCTTTGTATGTCATGAGCATATTCCAACTGCCATCTAATTTAATTAATTCTATCGAAAAAATGATGAATTCATTTTGGTGGGGGTCACGGTCGTAGTTCTCATCGTGGCATCCATTGGCTAAGTTGGGAGAAGTTGTCGATGCATAAAACTCAAGGAGGCATGGGTTTTAAGGATCTTTCGGCGTTCAATTTAGCAATGTTGGGCAAGCAAGGCTGGAAGTTTCAAACGGAACCGGATTCCCTTGTGTCTCGCATTTTTTAAGGCGCGTTATTTCCCTAACAATTCCTACCTCACGGCTATTATTGGCCATAATATGAGTTACGTGTGGCGTAGTATCCTCCGGGCTCGTTTTATAGTTCGTGGAGGAGCACGTTGGAGTATTGGTCATGGAAACCATATCCCAATTTTAAATGAGTTGTGACTGCTCAATGGGGAAACCATTCCAAGTAACATATCATAAGCTAATTTTGTGAGCCATGTCGCGATAAATAGTCTTATGGATCCTTACTTTAAATGTTGGAACGAACCTGTTATCTAACAAGTTTTTAGTGAGGGTTTAGCTTCTAAAATCCTTAACATTCCTCTATTTGAGCAGGTTCAACAAGACACACTTATTTGGAAGGTTGAGAAGAACAAACGATATTTTGTTCGTAGTGCGTATCGACTATGTGTCAGTGAGTTAGTAGATTTGTCCCACCTTCACAAGTCGAGATATTGGAATGGAATTTGGAAGCTTAAAACCCTCCCGAAAGTTAAAAATCTGATTTGGCGTATGTGTCGGGGTTGTTTACCAACTCGTGTTCGGTTGTTGGATAGAGGTGTTCATTGTCTCACTTAGTGCGTAACCTGTGACTCTAATCATGAGGATTTGGCTCATGTATTCTTTGAGTGCCCTTTTGCGGTTCAGGCAAGGTCTATGGCAGGTTTATGGCGAGAGGTCCAAGATGCGGTGGCATCGTCGCCTTCGGCCATTGAGACAATCTTTGCTTTGTTACAATCTTTATCTGACACATTGTCAAAACAGCTGGCTGCAATTTTTTGGAGTCTTTGGAAGCATAGGAACATGAAGATTTGGGAAAGACATTACGGAAACTTGTGCAACAGTTGTGGAAAGAGTGCGATCCTTAATTGAAGATTGGCAACTTTCGAATGGCCTTGCTTCTGCAAAGTTGACTACAGCTTCTGCTGGTACATATATAGCATAGCTGATAACACTGTTATCTCTTATGTAACAGTTGCTGCTCTTGCTGTTTTTCAACCAGCAGCTACTAGTGCTGCTGTGAGCGCTGTTACAACTGTTGCCTGGTAGCGTTGGCAGTATTTTTCTATCAATCAAAAGTAAGTATTTTATATCGTCTCCACGGGGACTAGTGCGATATTCAAGTCATTCAACAATCAATATTTTTCTAAGTGTATGGATTTAAAATGTGTGTTTGTGTAAACCTATATAAACTATTTGACATAAAATAAATAGAGAAGAGATGAGGTCATTTCGCTTGGGGTCAGAAATACTCAACCAAGCGTAACAACTGCAGTCTCACGATCAAATAACGAATTCTAGCCTTTTAAACGATATTATCACAATCACTCGACAATAACATTCGTGTCCAAATGATATCGTTATTTCTAAGGGATCGTTTAAATGTCGATTTCCCAAACTATTTAAACAATCACAAAGTCGATCGGATCGTTTGATCAATGATTTCCCAATCTATTAATCGATCCAAAAGCATTAAGTTATAGATTAAAAGTGATTATCAAAGATTAACATCTATGTCTAGAATGAAAACTTAGATAGATTGTTATCCTATTCCTATATCCAAAAAGATTTGTCAATATCATTTTAAACCTCAATAAAGCTTTAAATACAAGAATAACAACAATATTGAATAAATAAGCTAGAACCATATATTAAAAGATCAAGAGTTTACATAATAGCTTGTTTGAATACCTCAAAACCCACAAAGGTAGATATAGTTACATATGTCTATGATAGCTTGGTAAAGGATGAAGACAAGACGAAGATTTCATGCTTAGATTCATGATGTCTCAACAAATCTTGGGTTGAATCTACTCTTAACTACCTTGCTTTGTGTTTCTCTCTCTAAAATTGGCCCCCTCTCTCTAAAAAAATCAAATCCCCAATGTTATGAGGTTTGGGTCTGTTTATATAACTTCTGGAAAATTGCAGCATGGCTTAGCCACGCTCACTTCGCTTAGCTACGCTTCCAGATTCAGATTTCACGTGCTCTCTAACTTGCATTGCTTTGACATGGCTTTGACTTTGCTTAGCCACGCTTCCATATTTATTTTGCTTTCATTTTTGATCTCAAAATCCATGGCAATTGCATTTACCTACATAAATGGTTGGAATTAGGTATAAGAAGCATAAATTGATAATTCTTCATTATTTGTGAGCTTTTCATTGAATAACTTATAAAACGAGTAATTAAAGTGTCTAAACTATATATGACATTTAACTACTTTGTGACACTTATCAGCAGCCTCCCGAACAATGGTCGCTTGAAGTGTAACGTTGACGCGACATTCTCTAGTAACCGTAACAAAATGGGCATTGGTATTTACATCCGTGACGAAGGCGGAGTTTTTGTGGTGGTTAGATCTGTTAGCTTTTTTGGTGTTTATGCGGTTGACATTGGGGAAGCCATGGGCCTTTTCCATGCGCGTTAATGGGCGAGCGATATGCACCTTGATAGTATTGATTTTGAAGTTGACTCTAAAACCACAAAAGACACTTTATATTCGGGTCGGGAAGATATAATTGAATTTGGTAACATCATCACAGCTTCCCGGTCTTTACTCTCGTCTAAGTTTACCAACTCTAGGGTGGAGTTTATTAGGCAACAAGTTAATGTGGTGGCTCACACTCTTGCAGGGGGAAGCCACATTTCTCACTAGTCCCGCTACTTTATTTCGTATACCCAATTGTATTGAAACTTTGATTATTAATGAATTGCTTTAAGCACCTTTCCCTAAAAAAAAAAATGTTTAGTGGATCAACCCCTCTCATAAAAAATAATCATTGGATCAACAATGTTTAGCATGTCCCACTAGCTTAGCTTACCCAATCAAAAGAAGAATATTCATGGGAAAAACATTATAGGACTAATAATTGCACTATTATCTGCATGATTATTTTAGGGGGCATGATTATTATCGGTATACCTCGCTTTGAAGATTCGTTGATAACATTCAACGTTGACTCAATCTTAAGAGATACAAGGAGGGAGGGTTGGTGGTTGGAATGAGTCCAGATATGCTCCATTTACCTTAAACTCCATTTAGTCCATTTAGGGGTTATATGCAAGACATGTGGCAAATAAACATCCAAGGGCTGAAATTTCAAATTAAAAAAAAAGCTTTTATTTAATTAAAAAAAAGGGACGCTCGTATCTCCTCTTCTTCTCCATGTACACGCCTCTCTTCTCCTCTCTGTCGCCTCCCTCCACGCCGCCGTTGAAACCACCTCCATCTTCATCGCCAAGTCTAAGCTTTAAGTGAGAAAATTCCATTCCTTCTCCTTAATATGAGAAACCAATAACCAAAAATTATAACATCTGATAATACCCTTTTATGTTTTTCCACTTCCTGTACAATCAATTGCTTTTTCAACAATAATTTCATAGTGTTAGCCTTTAATAATTGTCGTGAAGAAGAAAGTGGTTGTGATAGTTGAGTTGAAATTTTTGACATTTCTGCTTACGAGTAATTGAAATTGGTAAAGGTAACATGGGTAAGAATGTGGAAGAGTTGAGCAACATGAAATCGTAAAAACGTTTTGATTCAACCAAAAGGTAGCGACGGCCGGCATGAAATGGTGGTGATGGCGCCGGTTGGTTGCGATAGGTGCCGGTGAGAGAACACAGAAAGCTAAAGGAACTGACTTTTTAATTTTTTTTATTAATTATTAAAAAAATGAATGTCTTAATATATTTAAATCTCAACCGTTGAATCTTTTTTTGCCACATATCTTGCATCTAACCCTTAAATGGACTAAATGGAGCTTAATGTAAATGAAGCATACTTGGACTCGGTTGACGTGTGGGAGTTAAGGGGTCGAGAATTCTAATCTCACATTTTTTTTAGTAATATATTAACAATCGCTAATAATACTAACATAAATCATTTTTTCGTCAAAAAAAAATACTAACATAAATCATTTCAAAAAATATTTTATAGTACTCTCTCATACTTATTTATAAGTAGAGAAGAATCATTGCTTTAAATATAAGCAAAAGCTATCAATTTAATTGATATTAAATATTAGGAAAATGTATCATATGAGTTTAGTTCAGTTGGTAGAAATATTACATATTATATGTAGATGTCGATGTTCGAATCCCGAATACTCCACTTATCCACATTCTAAACTAGTATCTTTAAGCCACTAGATCCTTAAATATAATTGCTCTAAAAATACACATCGTTCTCTTATTTTATTTTTTACCTAAGTGCAAAGTCAGGAGAAATAACTTCTCAAAAGAATAGCACAAGAAAATTGCACGCTTAAAATTTTGGGTGATATACTTTGATAAGTTTTGATTTATATATGTTTTAACATTTAGCGCTGCTATTTAGTACGAAAGATTGAGTACAAAATTTGACGAATAATAGTTTTCTTAACTAATATTACAATTATTATAAGAGTCTCACTTTCCACAATACATGAGGTGATTGGTTAATATTAATTTTTAATAAAAATAATAATCATACAACAGTGCTGCTTAATGGAATACATGGTTGGTGTGGTTAAAAACAATCCATTAACATATTCGTTAAAATCCGTCTTCCATTTATCCGTACTACTAAGCATTACTCTTATTTTGAAAGCATCGTATGACCTACATGTCAGTCCATCAAAAAAAAACATGCTAGTCCATTGAAAATCTTATTTTATATTAACATAGTTAACTAAGTAATTTGATATATTTTTGAATAGAGTAACAAACTAATATATTAATAATATTAAGTTATATTTTGAGACTTATACGACTTCTAGAATTTACATAAAAATATTACTCGACTTAACTTTTGTTAAAGTTTATTTCACAAAAAGACATTTAAATATGTTTTTGTTTTAACAAACTAAAATGATATATATTAAACAAACTATTCTATACAAAATGATATATATTAAACAAACTATTCTATACATGAATGTTTTTGAGTGTGTAAACTATTATATCGAGACCTTAAATATTTTATATATATGACTAAAAACGGTAGTAAAATAAATTAGGCATACAAAATATAACAAGTATCTTGCAATGGTAGAACTAAAGCTTCATGTATCATGTATGGGATGTACCTGGTTCAACAAGTGATTAAGAAATAGAACCTATGATACGGCCTATTCAATTGACCAACAAACATGTATATAGTTTGATATTTTAATTGCTTTAATATATATTTATATAACATATTTGGTTAAAAAAAGTATTTTTTTTTTATAGTGCCTCGTTTTTTATATTATAGTAGGGTCTTCAATTTGATTATGGTTATATGTTAATATACACATTTTAAAGTAGATACACGAACTTGAATTATCGTGTAAATTTAGTCTTTGGATAAATCAACGAGTATATAATTTAGAGTAATTTATTTTTTTAATGTAATTTTAATTTTCTTAGTTTTGTCAAAATTTTGATACTAGTTTTAATACCTTTGTTATTTTAATTTTTGATACAAGTGTTTATACCTTAATTATTTTAATATTTGATGTCTAACATTTTGACCTTTGATGCACTGATAATATTCAAAAAAAAAAGTATTGATTGACTATGACATGGATCGTGAGTTGTGACGTGGTAGCAACATGGCTTTGATATAGCAACTGTGTAATTGTGACGTGTGTTCTTATCAGTAGCATAAACACCATCTTGCTCCCTATAAAATTTAGACAAAACATAGGTCTTTTTAATTCGGATATTTTAAGGGAAATTTACACTTAATTACACTTTTGAACATCTAATCCAAGTATTATAATTACAATTGTCTAGGTTTTGTGTTTAAAGTTTCAAGCAATTTTTAGGACGCGAATCTCTCCAATTTTTTTGGTTTGGTCATCTCTCCTTTTTCAATTCAACGATTAAATAATACGTATAGAAAAAAATAGTAATAAAGAAGAGAGGAAAAAAAGTAAACGGATCACTTAAATTAAGGCATAATGTACAATGATCAAAATACTAATTTCTCTTCAACATAGTAGTTGCCTAAAAAAATATTAAAATAGGAGGATCAAGATTATAATTAAATCTTTTTTTAATATTCTCCATAAAAAAAAAAGTCTAGAAACATTACAAATGATTAATGGGTATCGTTGAGCTTAATCAAATGTTATGAGTTTGAACATAACTTTTAAAATGCAATTATGTTAAATCATTTGGATGAAATTTTGGTGACACAAATCTACTCAACTCTCTCTACAGTTTGAAGAAGAGGTATTTGGTGCATGGTTTTTACACAACAACAAAAAAAATGTAAAAGTTATTTTTGTGAAAAAATATTGGAATATTTGTTGGTGAGTATTCCCTATTACATTGATGAGAATTAAATTCATCATTTAAGTGAAACAGATGATTCTCGTGCGTTGAGATATTCTGGAAATACACGTAGGACCACACTACACAGCTGAAATAATATGTAACCGTTTCAAAGCTCAGATTTGACCGTTGCATCCAAACTCCACACTCATTCAGTGTATCATCATTCAAATCTTTCTTCTTCTTCTTCCTCTTCTTTCTAAGGCCATGTTTGGTTAACAATAATCGATTCTCAAAAAATGCCTGTTTCAACTCGATCTAAAATCACTTCCGAAAACGACTTAAATCCACACCATGGACTCAAAGAAAAACTCAAAACCCTCACTCTCTTATACGAACAACAAAAACAACAATCTTCTAAATCTCTCACCGCCATGCGTGATAGAAACTCCTCAATCCCTAACACAACAACCGTTACAAAAACCTTCGTCTTACCTCAACCACCTAATCAAGATTCCAAAGAAAATCATAATCTCACTGTTGGATCTGACCGCATTGTAGCCTTTTCCTATCCAAAAAAAGTTACATCAACGAAAAATGCAATTCCGGTGGTTGCTCGGAGATTGTCAATGCCGGCGCCGGCGAAGGGGAAAGAGGAAGATATAAGAAAATGTGGGAGCAGGATAATGGTGTTTGTAAGGGTTAGACCGATGAATAAGAAGGAGAAGGAATTGAATTCACGGTGTTGTGTGAGAATTGTGAATCAACGTGATGTTTATTTAACGGAGTTTGCGAATGAAAATGATTATCTTAGACTCAATAGGGTTAAGGGAAGACATTTTACTTTTGATGCTTCTTTTACTGATTCAGCTTCTCAGCTACAAGTTTATGCTACTACGTTAGTTTCTCTAATTCTCTCATTTTATTCTAAATTTGGAGTTTAATTCATAATTTACTTTCTATAATTGTAGATAGAATTTCGTTAATTTAGTTGTATTGTTTTTAATTGCTTGCAGTTTCTATTTATGATGATGTGTCCTTAAAATTGAGGATAAGGTCTGTTAATGTTGATCATATAGTTTCTATTTATGATGCTGATCACTATGAACCATTGATAGAGACACATACACATGCCACTTGCACGGACACGTCGACACTGGTAGTAGTTTGAAAACGTGAAATATTTCAATGTAATCACATTTGTCGTTGTATGTATCTGTGTCAGACACTAAATGTGTTGGACACTGCCGGACACACCTTCAATCTAAAGTGCCAGTGCTACATAGGCAGATCATAAAGTTGACTAGGGTACCTATATGTTGGATATGTATTCATAGTTGATGATGCTGTGTCTTTAGAGGTGCGTTGTATATAGGTTTAATTTCAGCCTTTTTTCAGAACCTCGGAGCTTGTGGAAGCGGTTTTGCAGGGGAGGAATGGGTCAGTTTTCTGTTATGGTGCAACAGGAGCTGGAAAAACCTATACAATGCTTGGTACTATGGAGAATCCAGGGGTGATGGTTTTGGCTATTAAGGATCTTTTTGGTAAAATCAGGCAGAGAAGTTGTGATGGAAGCCATGTGGTTCATCTTTCGTATCTTGAGGTTTACAATGAAACTGTCAGAGATTTGCTGTGCCCTGGAAGACCTTTAGTCCTTCGAGAAGATAAACAGGTTCACTTTCTTTCCTTATTAAAATGACAGCTTAACATTTCGCAAATTTTTCCTCTTAAGAAATAGTATTTACAAGTATTCTATAAAGGCATCTGAAGATTATGTAAATCTTTACTAATTTAATCCGGTAATATATGACAAATTTGCATTATATTTTAAGCTGTAATTTTGAAAGATATATCTAATGAATGGCTCGGTTTTATTACAGGGGATTGTGGCGGCGGGTCTTACACAATACAGAGCTTCTTCCGCAGATGAGGTAATTAATATTCTGATCCTTTTTAGAAGAGTATAACTTTAGAGGATGTTTCAAATCTGAACCTTGATTTAGCATGTTTTCCTTTTCTTTTCTCTGGTTGCTTCAGGTGATGACATTGCTTCAACAAGGAAATCGGAACCGTACCACAGAACCAACTCGTGTAAACGAAACATCTTCGCGGTCTCATGCAATTTTGCAGGTGAATCATTTAGGATTTTGAGAGGAAAAAAGATTCATTTAATGTTGTGATTGTGAGTTGTGACAGGCTCTTGTTACTAACCAAATGCACGTTGTTTTGTTACATCTAGGTTGTGGTTGAATACCGAGTTAGAGATGCTACAACAATGAGCATTGTTAACCGAGTGGGCAAACTCTCATTAATTGATCTTGCAGGGTCAGAGAGAGCTCTTGCCACAGATCAAAGAACACTTAGATCTCTTGAGGGTGCCAATATAAACCGGTCTCTTCTTGCACTCAGCAGCTGCATCAATGCTCTTGTAGAAGGCAAGAAACACATACCATATCGAAATTCAAAACTCACTCAACTTCTGAAGGATTCACTTGGAGGAATTTGCAATACTGTCATGATTGCAAACATAAGCCCAAGTAGCCTCTCATTTGGTGAAACCCAGAACACCGTTCACTGGGCTGATAGAGCCAAAGAGATTCGGCTGAAGGTTGAATCCCCGTACCATGTCAGGCTAATATTTATTTTGTCAAGGGCCTTAAGGCATAAGCTTGACATGCTTTTATGATGAAATTGAATGATGTAATTTGTTCTTTGTCTGGATGCAGGTAAGCGACACCAATGAGGATCAATTGCCGATGCCCGAGACAGAAACTGACCAGACCAAGCTAGTACTTGAGCTGCAAAAGGAGAACCGTGAATTAAGAACGCAACTAGCACGACAACAACAAAAGCTCTTGACTCTAGAAGCACAGTCCTTAGCTTCACAATCCTCTTTAACTCCGCAACCTTCTGCTGCAACTCTTTCCACTCCAACTTCTTCCCAACCTAGTGAAAAACGAAGGACTAGACCCTCTTTCTTGGCTGGAACTTGTTTCACTCCAGAAATCAAGAAGAAAGGAGCCGAGGTAACTGTGAGGACACTACAACAGACGGTGAAAGCACTGGAGGCTGAGATAGAGAGAATGAAGAAAGATCATAGCTTACAGCTAAAGCAGAAAGATGATCTCATTCGTGAGGTTTCTCAAAAGTGTGGAAAACAGGCATTAACAAACGGTGAAGTTGGAAAGAAAGTGGCAACCAGGGCTGCTAGTGTACAGGAAAAGGAGCCAAACAATGGTGAATTGAAGAGCCACCGGCTTCGATCACCAGCTCCAACTGCAAAGAAACGAAGCTTTTGGGACATAACAACCAATCATAGTCCATCAGTTACTACATTAAATGGGAGAAAAACCAGAAGTCATGTACTTTCAGAACCTACAGCTACAGCACCTCCTCCATCCATGCTTCTTCAGGTAAATTCATATTTAATTCCTTCCTCATTCCTTACTTACCAAGCAAGTAACCGAAACATCTAGTTGACCATATTTTTCGTTTTCATTGTTCAGCCTGGTTTTGCTCGGCAACAAGCCAATAGTTAGTGTTTTATGACGGAGTGGAAGAGGAAGTTGCCAGAATACAGGGAAGCTCTGTGTATAAAAGCTCCTCCTTTGTGGCCATCTTTTATGCAACTGCTCAAAGGATAACAGTGCAGTCATCTGCAAACCCGAGTGTTCTTTGCATGCTTCTTCATTCACTACCACTTTCATATCGGGTCAAGATCCTCTCCTTTTCTCAAAAGAAATGGAGGGCTCCATTTATCTGAGAGGTAGACACGGATGAGATTGGTGAAAAACTCCACACAAAAAAAAAAAAATCATTGTAGATGCACATTCATTGATTTTTATGACATAGGTAGATTTATTATTACAGAAAACCAGATGCCATGAGTATGTAAATTAGCGATTGCCTTGATATATATTATCATGCACTTACATTATAAATTTATAATAACAAATTACAGCCCTCTAATGCTCTCCAAAATGAACTAGGAATTGGCTTGATATTATTACCATGCACTTTTTTAGTTGGAATTCTTGCTCAACTCTATCATTTTTCATGTTTATCATAAAATATAGTGGTCATTTTATATGAATTAAATGTAAATACAGCCTAAGTTCAGTATTCAAGTTTGAAATTTTCACTATTTTAAACACTAATTTAATTTATTTTTTAAAAGAGTGTTGTCAAGTGATAGACCTATCTACATATTCTCAATATTTTGCAGTCTCTTGATTGTGATTGTGTAATCAAACTTAAAACTACTGTTGTAACCTACATCCATGACGGAGAGTTGGAGACTTATACATCTAATCATCTTTGAAAATAAGTAAAAGAAAATAGAAGTTGATTAAATCAACATGGTACATTTGTGGCAGATACATCTTGCAAGTAGCTGTTCGGTTAGTGATTATCGCAAGCAATCAGTTGCGAAAAGACAATATAATGGATAAGTTGTCATGTCGTTCACAACAAAAAACGCTATCAATTTCATCTATAGATTTATTATGATTAATGTCTGTCTGCATGCCCTCAATTCACAGACTCATCACATAGGTGACTATTGATCAAGATGGATATTATTGAGCTTGGTGTTTAGAATTTTCAAACAAATATTAACATCAAAATCTGCATATTTTGTAAACTGTCCTGCCTAAATCCAACATTCACCATGCCGTGTAAACAAATATTAACATCAAAATCTGCGTTTCCAACTATAGATTTTTATTATTATTTTGGCTTGTGTTTTATACAAAAAAAAAATCTATATATTAATAGGAACAGATTATTTTTGAGAGTGTAAAGGAAATAAAAGAATAGACTTTCAATTTGATCATTAATCTTTCGGTTTCCCAACTATTTGGTCATGAACTATCGAAATATAATAAATGGTTGAGAACTATTAAAAATCAATCAAATTAGATCAATTACTTTCAAAATTGGAGAGAGTGTGAAAGTCTAGGGACTAAATTGATGGATTGATAATAACTCACATTCTTAGGAATCAAATTTGTATAAGAATGATAATTTAAGGATGAAATTGGTGGTTTATTTCGAACCAAAATGAAAGAAGAACTCTCAATTATGCACTTTACATGCACAAGAGATATGATTTGAATTTTTTACCATTTTCTTAAGTGACAAGAATTTTCACCATTCAGCCTAAACTTATTATTTTATTTGGTAATACTTGATTTTTTAAATTTGATTTGGTTACGAGTATATTTGAAGTAAAATGACCTATGTTTGTATTCCATCCACTAAAACCAAAAGTTATATGGAGTTGCTTTACTTCTATCAAAACTACCTTTCAAACCCTAAACTTTGTTTGAAAAAATAATGTAACTGTGCTTGTAAACATTTTCAAAAATCAATAAAGAACATTTTGAGTCTTAAAGATGTGATTTGGGTCCAAACATATTGTTAGTCACTCAAGTTCAAACTGGTTAGGAGAAAAGTCCACCCTGCCCTACCAAACATAAACATACAAAAACCAACTCTTCAATTATAGTTTAGCATAATTGACAGGGAGCCTCACACTCACATCAGGGGCATATCACACATAAATAAAATAGTTATCCATTAAGCTTATATTGGTTGAGATGAGAATGAAGGACCACACAATCCAATTATTAAAAATGCAAAAGATGTAACCAGTTGACCTGTGGAGATGTACCTTAGACAACCTTAATGCACTCTTCTAAATTCTATATTTTTGTATCTTTTCTTATTGGTGGCGGGTTAATGGAGTTCTTGGTGCATTTTTAAGAACAATAGTGATATAAACCAGTGACCAAACTTCATGTGAAGCAATTAGCTTTTACTCATTTTGGAAGAATGATGACTATATGATTTTATTTTATTTAATAAAAAAAAAAACTTTGGTTTTGGTGAAAGATATGCTCACAACTAATAGTCCTAGCTGTAAGCAATATATCCTCATCTTTTCTCCAGTAGGTTGTAGGGAATGGTAGAAAGCTTTTGAAAGCCTGAAAACTAGGAAAAGGGAAGGTAAAAGGAGTGTCACTGATATGATCAAATTATCCAGGAAAAAGATTTGTTTTCCATTGGGTTAAATCAATGTTTTCAAATTGAAAAGAATATCGACCCGACAAGATCTCTAAATAATGATTCAACCATTTTAAATTGCTCGAATTAGTATAAAGCAAGACGAAAACTCGATTTAACTGTAGCTAAAGCGAATTCAATGTTTAACTAGATGAAACGCCCAATTCTGTTTTTAAAATATTAGGTTAATTAGTTGTCATATATGTTGACGATTATGGTTTTCTCGGATGAAACTGCATGTCACCGACTCACAATCTTCTTCAAAGTGTAATCGGACACGAAATGTATAAGTATCTCTCAATACAAGAGATTTGAACAGCAATTCATCTCATCAGTGTGAGAGTGATCTTTTGTGCTAGACTCAACCACTATTGGTATGGTGGTGGGCTAAAGTCTACACTATGAGACTCATGCTACACAAGTTACTATGAGACACAAATTGGTGAGAATATAACATATTTGAATCAGGCCAACAAAAGTAAAGCAGTCAACAAAAGGAAAAGCAAATGGTAGAGTGTGTATAAACAAAGAAAAAGTGAGGAAAAGATGAGGCGCCTGCTGTCACATTGTAAGTAACTGGATATAGATTTTCTTTTTCTTTTCCCATACTATTGCTTTTTGATTGCTTCCATGATTAGGCACTAACAAAAAATTCTTGTGATCACTTCACAAACAAAATCATGCATAGAAAGCAATGATTGGAACAATCTTAACTTAACCTTTAGACTGAATACTGAAATTTT
>Ga0315913_1001078_pt1 | contig 28437 bp, 10 predicted proteins | sample MpolsnodulesMG_FD_207736 | JGI IMG/M metagenome (GOLD analysis project Ga0315913, IMG submission 207736) | Medicago polymorpha root nodule microbial communities from Los Angeles, California, United States - small nodules | ecosystem: Host-associated > Plants > Roots > Nodule | place: USA...
AAACGACAGTTTCTAGTAGTGGCTCTTTCAATGGCATCCTCTGTCTTGCCCACTTTTATGATGATTGCTTCATCCTGTTGTGGAATACTTTTATCAGAACATTTAAGGAATTGCCTCCTTTTCAAAAGCCAGATGTCTTTAGTTCCATAAAGATGGCGCATGGCTTGGGCTATGATTATGTTAGTGGTAATTATAAGGTAGCAGTTGTTTTACAGTATAGTGTACAAGGAGGTTTACCTGGCCAAGTTAGTTTGGTTGACAAAACTGAAGTGAAGGTTTATAATTTTGGTACCAATTTATGGAAAAGCATTCGGGAGTTCCCTTTTGGTGGTGTCCCTGTTGAATCTTCAATAAAATTTGTGAGTGGCACAATTAATTGGTTAACTTCAAAATATAGGAATAGAAAAAGTCCATGTTTTATTGTTTTGTTTGATTTGGGGAATAAGTCTTATCATTCAATATTGCTGCCCGATTATGGAGAGGTAGATGTGAATTACTTAACTTTAGTTGTGTTGAGGGATTGCTTGTGTATATTGCTGCCCGATTATGGAAACAAAGAGTCATGGACTAAGTTGTTTACAGTGCCTTACAAGTGTGATGCTTTTATCAATCCAAGGAAAGATACTAATCAGTTTTCTGAGATTGAAAAAAAGGGTTTTTATGACCGAGAAATTTGTGTTGAGAGTTTGATTTCACATTGGTCTTAAATCGAGGATTTAGATGCGGTGCTATGTAACTTGAACATGAGATTCGATTGCAATCTATGTTTTTTTTTTTTGACAAAATTGCAATCTATGTTAATTTTTGTTGATGTTATTTATTTTGTGTTGTACTGATTATTGGTTACTTAATGGTCAATTGAACTGAAACTTGTGAAATTCTAGTTGTTTACATTTATTTGTATGTTAAACGTTTTTGCCTTTTCATTGTTTTTGTTTCTTTTTTAGATGATTTGTGTTTTGTTTTCTAAGATCAGAAATAGGATTTAGATGCTATACGAAGACATTAGTATCCTTGTTGAAGTAAGAATACAATTTGCATAATACACGCTTAAAATCTTTCACAATAGTATGAAGTAAGAAGTCAAATTTAATCGTCCTTGCGGTTCTTTACGAAGTTTATATCACGACGGTCACAATGAGTATATAAAAAGTATGAAAGGAATCACATTCTTCCTACAAAGTGTTGCAGACTGCATGCTGCCAAAGCTAATTTGAAATGCAAATGGACTTAAACGTTTTGGTTATATGAGCAAATTGATTGCAACCAGCGGTTAAGTGATATAATTTAAGGATATAATTGAAGATTATTGCTCACATTCAATCATATCCTTCAAGAGGTGAAGATTGAAGATGGTGAATTTGATTGAATTTGAAATGGAATTAGAGTTTAGAAAAAGGGTTCAGATTTTTGTGTGAAAAGGAATTAATTGATTTGTAATGGTTTGGTTTGGTTCGGTTCGGTTCATAACAATTAATTACGGTTAACAACGGGTGAAACCATTGCAGGATATGATTGAATGTGAGCAGTTCTACATGTTCCCTCTTTTAATTTAAATAAATCTGAACCACTTATTTAATCTATTGATATTTTTCTCGTGGTTCACCGATTAGGGACCTAATTGGACCCTCACCATAGAATCCACCCTGTAGCAACTAGTACAAGTTAAAAAAGAAAAACAAATTATATGAACTAAAAATGAAAAGACGAACATATCCTTAGTCTTAGAAGTAAATTCCTATGTTATTTCATTTCATTCATCTCACTCGAACAGTTGTTCTTTTCTGTTCTCTCTGCGCCTGTGCTCACTGAAGAACCTTGACTTCCCTTTGGTGAGTAACCCATCTTTCTGTTCTTCCTTAATTCCATGCATGTCTCATCAAAATCGTTTCTTTTTGCAAAAAACGCAAAAAAAAATCTGAATTTGAAGTAGTGAAACCCTTGAACAAAACTTGTCCTTTTGATCATTTAGGTTGTTTGTTTTTAACTGCATTGCTGTCTGTTTGAAATTTTGCAGACCTAAGCAAGTTTTGACAATGTCTGACAAAGGAGGAAAGGGTGGTTCTCTGTTGAGTAAAGGTGGTAATTTTTGGACATTCTTTGCCCTTCTTCAAAAGTTTCAATTTTTTTTCACTTTTTTCTGTTTTGGGTAAAAAAAAATTGTTGGGGTTGATATTTTTTGTTAGATAGTTCTATTGGGTTTCATCATTTAGTTTACTTATGATGTTGGGAAATTCTGGGTTTGTCTAATTTCTTTATAAAAATGTTTTTGACATGAAGCTCTGACATGACACTAATACTTGTACATAGACACTATGGATAGTTTAATTAAATGAAAGTGAAGTTATTGAATGTAACATGTGTTGGTGTCAAACATGGCCGTCTTAAACACTTTGGAGACTATGATCTAATCTTAAAAATTGAGCTCTAGTAAAAAGTAAGTGTTGTTGGACCCTAGAAATTATTTCAAAATATTATAATTTTACCAAATGAAGCATCAAAAACTCAAAATTTGCGCCCTCAAAATTGAGACTCTGTGTTGTCGGTCTGTTTACACAGCTCATTAGCCGGCCTGGTGTCAAACACCAGACATGACTTTAATCTGATATGTTGGTTCTACATAGTTTAGGACTCCTTTTTATATCTTTGATTTTCATATGTTGCTTGTTGCCTACAGCTTAGTTTTTCCCCTTTGTTTTGACTACTTAAGTGAGCATATGTATTGACAATTTATTATGGATTTTGCTTCTTTAAATTGAGTAGTTAGTAAAGTGAGAAATTGTTGTTTTATCACACCCGTGTTTAGTTATGCATGTATGATGCATATACAATAGCCGTCGCTGAGATATGTAAGGGGTACCTTGCCGACGATGTGCTGTGATCAAGGTCTGAGAATTAGTGTTTATGGGGTAAAAGGGAATGAATCTAAAGTGTTGTTATTTATCACGTGTTGTTATTACTCATTTTATACTCTAAAGTGGGAACTCATATTAGAAAAGCGGTCCAATCTAACGTATGTGTGGGTTGTGTTCATCCTGGATCCTTCTATCAGTAGCACATTGGGGTGCCAATGTATTGGACCATTTGGTGATTTGAACACTTGATTGTTTTTTTAATGGTAGGAGGGCTAAAGGGGAAAGACGATAGTGCAACAAAATCAGCAAAGGCAAGGAAAGTTCAGTTTTCTGAAGGTTAGCGTTATAATTCTATTATCTTTGTACTTCTGCTCAGTGGAGTATGCAAGCTGCTTAAACTGAAGACTTTGAGCTACTGATCATGTTTACAACTAGTTGTGCAATCCCTTCATGAAATCATTGCTTGGTTGTAGGTCTATTTGAATCCAGATCAAACGGTCCAACTTCTGGTGGCAAAGGTAAGACTGTCATTGCCAAAGTTATTGTTGTCTTGATCATTTTGGTGACTTTGTACCGTGACACATTCACTAGGCTTTCAATTGATTGATCATTATTTTCATGCTTTCTGAGTCATTATTTTTTTTCCTGAACTTTTTTTCCTTAAATTTTCAAGGGGACAAGGTTGCAAATGGTGGAAAGAGTTCTGCTGCAAAAGACCCGCATCAATTTGAACATAGAGTTGATCAAGGTTGGTGCTTGCATATGTTATCTCTTTATTATTTTCTTTTCCTGTGAATTTATGTAAACCATACTCCCTCCGCCCATATTGTATGAAGTTTAAGGTTGTGGCTCACCCCTTATGAAAAGCAATTGATGTACAATTGTGCACTTTATCTCTCTTTTTAAGTAGCTATTTTATCATTTATTGATCAAAAACCACAATAACATTCGATAAGGGTATGTGAACAATTATTTAATGCCTCATTGGAGATGTAAAACGACAATCAAAATGTATTTGCTAAAACGTCATACAGTACAGCATGGAGGGAGTATATTATTAATTTGTTCCTCTATGTGGACGACTCACGTTGTGATTTAGCCATTTAGGTTGCATGACCTGAAACCTGAAATTATCTCTTATTGATATCACTATCAGCAACGTTAATTCTCTTTGGGTGGACTTATGCAGAACTACCCGAAAATTTCAAATGCTTGATGGACTGCGAAGCTGCAGTTATGTTACAAGGAATTCAAGATCAAATGGTTGCGTTATCAAGAGATCCATCTATCAAAATGCCCGCGTAAGGGAGATACTGAGATTCTTCTCTATTGAAAATAATGCATGGGATTTTTATGGTTTGATATTAAAGTAGAAGATCTATTTCACTGATCCTAACTTACTTCTTTATTTTCTGCTGTAGATCATTTGACAAGGGGCTGCACTATGCCAAAAGCAGTAGCAGCAGCAAGTATTCAAATCCCGAGTCTGTTAGACACACTCTTCAGTATCCTTAATTTTTCAGTTTGCTGTGTGTTTATACTTTATACATCTGTGTGTTTATACTTTATACATCTGTGTGCTATGGATAAATGACAATATTGGTATGCAATATATTACTCTTCTCTCTTAATCCCTATAAAGATGATCCCTTGACTCAAATATTAGGCCTCTAATGAACCATGATCTCACCGAGAGCGAGGTATCAGTCTTATTCTAACTAATAACTTCCATTTTTTTTTAACGTATTATGCGGTATTCTTGATATCATTATCCTCTGCAGATATGTGTGATTGCTAATGTATGCCCAGAAACTGCTGATGAAGTTTTTGCTCTCCTCCCATCATTAAAGGTGTGACATCGAGCATTTTTTGGTTCTTTTACACACACACACACACACACATTCATACATACATACATACATAAAGTTGTTTAACTATTGACAAATAAATTACAATTTCTGCAACTAGTTTCTTGCGTATTACGTCTGTTAAGAGTCTCACATTGAATGAGATTTGACCTGAAAATGTCTTTATAAGTGGGAGGTATCCCTTACCTTACAAGGCGGTTGTAGGATTGAGTTATGTCCAACCCAAATTTTAAGATGGTAGAGCCTATCTCGCATCTGTTGGGCCACTCAGGTCATGTTCTGAATGTTTAGCCCTGGGCGTGAGGGGATATTAGGAGTTCCACATTTAATGAGATATGTCCTGAAAATGTGTGTATAAGTGGTAGATATCCATCACCGCACAATTCAGTTTTGTAAAGATGAGTAAGATCCAATATAAAAAAACTAATAACATTCATAGCTGGATTGGTGTTTGTCGTAAAGTCATCATGATAAGACCTATTCTGTTTGCTCTAATTTCTTTGGTTTTCGGAGTCCCTCTTGTCAAGATAACCTAATAAAAAAGAAAATTGTCCAATGGGATGTTACCATCTCATAGTATGTATCCATTTCAGAGTAAGAGAGGCATTAACAGCCAACCTGTTGAAGAAGCATTGAGTGAGCTTGCTAAGTTTAAACAGCTGATGTAACTAAAACCATGTAATGGAAAGGTTCACTGGTGAGTTTTCTATTGTTTATGCTTTGACTTATTGCCTTTCCTTTACATCTTCAATACTGTCTGATTGGCTTTTTCATGTATTTGTGTGCAGTTTTACCGTTTAGGAGAGCTAGAAGTAATCGCTCTGGCAAATGTAGCACATTCAAAACGCATTGAGACAATATAATGCAAAACTTTAGTCTGAATTTGATATTGGCGGTTCCATTTTGTTAGTCTTGTGCTATTAGGATGTACATTGCTCTAATGTGGATGTCTAATGAATCTTATATATGGCAACAAAGGTGAAACTTGGTGACTATAACGGATGATATATCATCCATTTTGCCGTTGAAATTTGTCTCATCACTTTATTTTTCTTAAAACCAGAAAAAGGCCATCGTCATGTCATGGAAGAGAATGGATTTTCTCAGTTTCTTTAGATAACAGGGCTGTGTTAAGAGGTAAAGTAACATCAAGGCTTTAAACAGTGTTTTGCCAATTTTGGAAAACTGTGTTTCTCCTGTGCAATTTCCTTAAGCTTGTCATGTGAAGGAGGTATAAACATAAAGAAAAAACACCACAAATAGGTGGGGTCTTGTTAAAAACAAATTTGCAAGGCCATGTTTTATGGCCACCTTTGTGCATTTACTTTTGCATGAGTGGATCTATATTCTTTGATGTTTGTGGTGGGTTTCAAATGTGTTTAGATCAACTAATATTTGCCCTTTACCTGAAACTAAAGATTGAGTCAAGATTTTTCTAAAATTCTAACGACAGAAAAATAGTTCCAACTAATTGAAGTCAGGTGGTTAACAAATAAATTTCAGTTAAACGCAAGTTATTTTAGATAATCCGAGTTCAAATCCTGACAAGGGTTATGACCAGTAAAGTCACTTGTAAACTATCACTTCAGATTAACATTTTTTTCAATAGAAATCTAACTCTTTCTTACTTTTGATCAGTAGACACATCAGTGTTAACATTGTAATGTCTTCAATTCAAACTACACTTAATCCTCTAACAGCGTTTGATTTGCAAAGATAAAATATAACTGTACCGAAGAGAGAGAATATTTTTTATGTTGGAAAATCAAAAATGGTATTTTGTTATTTTTTTTTTTTATCAGTGATGCTATTTCTCGAGGGTTTTTTATCACGAACTCGTCGCGAATGGGATAGTGGGGTAATATGCTATTTCAATCGTATAGCGGCAAAATGTTTTCGTGATGTTCTCGCTATAGTGTTGTTTCTCACCGGCAAGCATTTTCCTTTTTTAATAATTTGTGCTTTGAACAAAAAGTTGTTTCGTAGTCCCTTGGGAGACATCCGATAAAATTGTAACGATAGTATGGCCTCTGCGCAAGAATGACACGTACAAATAAAAAAATGATCCAAATTCTTTATAACTGCTGCAATGGCCTAGTGGTAACCTCCCTTTGGTAACAAAATTCTAATCAAAGGTACACTATTATCTATTATTACGTGCGGTGAGTTATGGAGAGAGACACCGTATAGTAAAGTTTTCAACTTTGTTTCTTTCATAAAGTAACGATTGGTCAATAGGGTCGGTAGTGAAAATCATTTTCCATAATCTATGCATCATTGAATACCAATTGATCAAAATCAAAATGAGTCCAATACAAAAACAACATGATCATCTTCAACTTAACACTGACACTGATGATGAAGAACAAAAATCAGAATCAGAGTCAGAAGAAGAACCATCATCAAACACAGCAAAATGGAAAAAACACTACTCATCAAAGCACAAAATTCTCTTTGTTGGAGAGGGTGACTTTTCTTTCTCTCTTTGTTTAGCTAGGGCTTTTGGTTCTGCTCATAATCTCATAGCCACTTCCCTTGATTCTCAGGGTAATGCAAAAAATCAAAACTTTTAACCTTTTTAATCATACCCAATTTATTTATTTTTATTATTTTTATTCATTTTTGTTTTGGCAGAGAAAATTGAAAAGAAGTATAGTAATGGAATGAGTAATGCAAGGGAACTTGAAGAAAGAGGTTGTATTGTTCTTTATGATGTTGATGTTAAGATGATGAGTCAGCATTTCTTTCTCAAGACTCAGAGGTTTGATCGTGTTGTTTATAATTTTCCTCATGTTGGCTTCCTTTACCCTGAGAATAGTTACTGCCAGATCCAGTAATTTTTCCTTTCTCTCTTTTTTCTTTTCATTTACTATTTTTGTAGTGATACATGTCTTAAGTTACATTTGTCTCCTCACTATTTATATAGAAAGTCTCACATTGGATTAGATAAGTTGATTTTGTAAGTAGGAGACATTTTTAGCCTTATAAGCTGTTTTTTAAGGTTGACTTAGGTCCAAACAAAATTTTAAGATGTTATTATAGTCTATCCAAAATATATTGGGCAAAGAACAATTTTGGTCATGTACCTCGTTGTCGTAGTAGTCCCTGACTCAGTCAAAAACACAATAATCCCTCACTTTGCAGTCTGTTGTAGTCCCCTATACATTAGATTGAGATGTTAACTGATGATTTGTCAGCTTATGTGGCAAATGGAGAGTCCAGTATGCATGGTGTGAAGTGTACCAGGGACGAAAATGAAAGCAAATCCCACTTGCCTCTCCACTTTCCAAATCAGCTGACAAATCATCAATTAACATCTCAATTTACGTTGGGGAATACTATGACTAACGGAGTGCAGATTGAGGGGTTATTTTGTGTTTTTGGATCAGTCACAATTCATGACTACTATGATAGTGAGGTAAACATATAGGGACCAAAATGGCTATTTACCCAAAATTTATTGGGCCCCCCGCTATGTACAATTTTGGGCGTGAGGGGATGTGTTGAGATTCTCACATTCAACCCAAATTGTAAGATCAAGGTTGTAAATATAGTCACGGTTACATTGTGATCCATGGTATTACAGAGGTTTGTGGACAAATGACGTAGATGCAATCTTAATCTCAGTCGCAGAGACGTCAAAAACCTTGATGTCATGGTCGAAGTTGTGGTCATAGACATTTTATTAGAATCCTGATTTAAGCATATTTGACCCTAATCGTAGTTGCGCTGTGAAAACATAAAACACCTTGATGTTAAAAATGGACAGATAGTAGTCAGAAACCTTTTTTAAAACCCTGATTTATATATATCCTTGATAAAATGTTATTATCTCGGACGTGGAATTTAAATCCATTTTTGAGTCATTCAACTACTAAATATTTCCCCAATGTAAATTCTGACTATTAAATCCTTTATTTCCTAAATCAAACCAAATACGTATAGCAACAGAAATTAAGTAGGTAGGATACCTGAAACAGAAGCTACTTTGTAAGGTTTGACGAAATTTTACTCTGCACAATAATCTATTTTATGGAAACTCATTTTAATTTATCCTCTATTTTTGTATCTTCATAATTTGCACATATCAACCAATTGAGCCCTCGTGGTTTCCTTTCAATAAGGAGTTTTGGAACTGATGCTTGATCATCATGGAGATGTTGTCCTTAACTTTGATATATTTAAGATAACTGAAGAATTAGCAATCCATACATTCTTGTTTGTGGACTGTTCTTTTGTGTTAACCCTCAGTTCTTAGGTGAAGGGAAACCTAGTAATCGATTTAAGTGAAGTCTAGCAAGGATTGTTCTAGCCAAGCATCATTCTCGGGTGCTCCAAATCAATTCGACCTTAACTGATGTTCATTAATCACTTGAGCGGCCAAACAACTTAGTTAATCATTGTGGACTATGAAAAAATGAAACATTATATTTTAATTTTTTCATTTTCAAAGTAAAATTTGTTCTTCATCTATTGCAGTGCACACTAACTGATGTATGTGAATTTATGACAACCAAGCAGGTTGAACAAAAAGTTGTTGAAGGGATTTATGGCAAATGCAAAAGATCTAGTAAAGAAAGAGGGAGGGGAGATTCATGTAACTCACAAAGAGGGTGATCCATACAACAAATGGGATCTTGTAAGAAAAGCAGAAAAGAGAGGACTGTTCTTACACCAAGCTGTTCCATTCTTCAAAGATGACTATCCTGGTTATGATAACAAGAGAGCTCATGGAAAGTTATCAGATTTATCTTTCCCTGTTGGGGAAGCTAGTACTTACAAGTTCAAGCTCCAAACATCTCTCCCTAACAAATTGTAACCTATCTTTGCCAAATTCTAGTACACTTTCTTTGTTCAAGCCAGTACCTATCATATGTATTTTGACTTATTTTATGACAAATATTTAGAAGAATGTAATGCTTGAGCATATGCTACTAAAACATTGTTAAAAGGACCTTATGAGAAATAGATTCACTGCGGTAAATGTCACACAGTTACTTCTTTGATTGTCTGGTCTCGTTCTAAGGTTGAGATTATTTAAAACTAAAATTTTGTAAATGTGTTTTAAATCGCCCAAGCTCAAATTAACGACCAAAATCGTCTACTGCGTTTACTACGCGATTTCCCTATAACTATAACATATAATCCGGGTCTTTTTCTAAGGGGAGTTGTAGTGAATGATCGTGTCAGTTGAAAGTAGTAATAATGTAATCAGACAGGTTAGTCCAAAGTCTAAACTCCGGAAATGACCATATTCATATGCAATGATGATTGACCAAAAAAATATCTTGAATAATGTGGTGCCATGCACAGCTCAACCTTGAATATTGATTATTGAAGTCGGTGTGAAAGAGTTCATTATCTCATCTAAAGTGGAGATTTCACTTTATCTATAAAGGGACAAAGTTATCAGTATTGTTTTTTAGCTACTGTACAATTTGTATTAGTGTTGTTTAATCAACGTTTAGTGGAGTAAAAGCATAGAAACAATTGAGAATGAAATGCTTTTCAACTTTAGTATGATATCACTTAGGAAATCATTAATTTAATCTCTAAAAATATATATCTTAAATTTGTAAACTAATTTGTCAGATTCTAACAATTTCAATGACTAAAATGATAATTTACTGGATATACATGATTCACCTTATCTAAAGATACAAACATGACTGTTACATTATGGGTTATGTCTATACACTAAATCAAGCATACAAATAAAAGATATGTATCAGTAGTGAAGGTTTTATTTATTGTCAAAAAATTGTATTAAGAGACTGAATAGTCAAAATCGGATAGCACAAAAGATGAACCCCACTGTGTAACAAGACAATGGTCAAAAAGGTCCCCATGTTTCAAGTAAACGATATGCATGCAATGCACTGCTGGCAAGATAACAAGTTGTATTACAACTTGTTGCTCAAAGTACTAACCAAATGAGAACTTGTTATAAATAGGTTTGCAAAGTGAAGAGAATGAGTAAGGTTGAAAAGATGGTGAAAAAATCAGCTTTGTTCATTGCTTTCTCATGGCTTTTACTGATGGTATTCACAGTTGTTTCTGCTAATGCAGAAAACATAAGTGCTCATACACCGACTTCAAAGAACATGGTTTATTATCCTCAAGGTAAATTATGTTTTTGCACTCATTGTTATCATCAATTTATAATGACATTCAAGATTTGATTAAGCTCAAAGTAACTGTTATTGACATTTTTCTGCAAAGGTTGTCGCTGTTGCTGGTTCATATGGAAGCCATTGATCCATTGTGGCAAAGTATGTTGTGAAGAAGGATGTTGTTAACATAAGCATCACAAGGTTGAAGAAGACCCTCGACAAGTTCTATATATGTTTCTCGTCAGAGACATAAAGTATTGTGCTGCTAAATTATTATGCAGGAAGATAGATAAGTAAGTTTACTACATAAAAGTTTGTATTGTTGTTGATAACTTTAATATAATCAAACTGTTGTTGTGTTATGTCCATTCCCAAAATATTTCCATTCAAAAATCACTTGCATATATTAAGTAGCATCCATTGCTCTTTTATAGACCAGTTTTCTACATTTGCTTTTAAATACTAAGTAACATCAACATTTGAAGACGTGTCCAGTATCCGACACTAATACACGTGGTTACATTAAATTATTCTAGGTGTCAATTTGTCAATGTCAATATCGTGTTTGGTGTCAGTGCTTCACAGTTTATGCATGAAGGTATGTCACTCATGGACCTTTAACATGAGAGGTATTGACCAATTTTCGAATTGCTGAAGCAATGGTGAAAGTCATTAACTTAAAATATTAGTTCCTTAGAGCTCCAAGAAGACATGAATTCCACAAAACCATGCTTTTGCTAGAAAATGTAATCTGCATAACATGGAATAAAAATATGCTGATTCATTCAATCAATTTAACGGATGTCACCGGAACAAACATGAAATAAATATGTGCAATAGCCAATGCATTGCGATAATGTCTATACGTTCTCTTATATGATACAATGACTTAATAATGATCATATTATGGGCTACAAAGCATGAATCTTTTGAATAAATCTAAGCTTAAATAGTATAGCAGCTATTCTAGTTCTGGCAGTCTCAGAAGAGGGGAGCATGAAAAACCCACTAATGAAACCTGTTAATCACATTGAAAGGAAAAAAGTTCCATGTAAAATTAGAAGTAATACTATTACCAACCACTGATAGGTTTTCTGAGATGCAGATGAATCCTTATTCAAGCCTTTATCTATAACGCCAACAAGAAAATGACAATCACCAACTGAAGGGTCTAGGAAAGTAACCATACCAAGCCCGTCAAACTCGCAGCTTTGCGAATCCTGCATTCTTAGCTGATAAAAACTGTTAAAAGCATATGATATGTTACCCTTCTCACCAATTTCATTACACGAACCTCCGTAGTTAAGTGTCGTGCAATCTGCAACACTGCAAGCAATTTTCATATGGTTTACTACATTAGTCAGATCACTCAAGGGGTTTGCAACACACCATCTAGATGGAAGATACTCAACATTCCTCGCATTTCTCAATTCCTTGTTCCCAAGTCCAAGGTTTAATGAATACTTAGCCTGCCCGTCAAACGAGAATATCCCCCAGTGTCTTTCAAAGTTTCCTGGAAGTGTGCTTTTCGCTCCTTCATCAAATAGACCGAAAAGATAAACATCCATAGGAGGAGCGTTTGGCCTCAAGGGGGTTCCTTTGTTACTGGCAATGTGATAGACAAGGCCTTGATTGAAAACCCTAGCAGCAGTGATGTTTGCACCTATGGCTCCATCTGAAGGCCAACCAATTTCGCCAATAACTATCGGCATCTGACCGTATCCAAGTTTACCGAGGGCTGAAACTAAAGTGTCGTAGTTTCCATCAAATGCATTGGTGTAAACATTTGAACCATCTGTTACAGCATGAGTAGTTCCCTGAAAGAATGCGTAGTCTCCGGGGAAATCTCCATTGTCGTAAAGGCTAAGAAACGGGTAGATATTTACAACAAATGGGGAGCCATTTGAGTTGAGGAACTGAACAAGTTGAGTTATGATTTGGGTCAGTTCGGAACGGAACACCCCTTGGGAAGGAAGTCCTCCCGACGACTCGTAGGCATCTGCGTTGCAAGGGACAACTATCTTCACATAACCAGCAAGATTTGCTTTGACTAAAGACTGTTGTATATTGGTTATTGCAGGTATGACAAGGTTTATAAATTGACCATTATAACTTGTAAGGAAGGGTTCATTTCCTACAGCAATATACCTGTAATACAAGGTAAAATGTAAGAGGCCTGAAGAAAATATGTATAAGCTCTGTACATTTTAAAAGAATCGAACGAGATCACACAAACTACAAAATGTGTTTAGTAGAACAAAATATTCATCTGTGTTATGGAGAGAAAACAATAATGAAAATTTCTGCTACTGTCTACTATAGTTTTCTGTTTTAGAAAGCTAGAATTCAGAACTAGATCAAAACCGAATTCCGTACCATTACCATAGTTCCTATTTCAAATTAATAAGGAAACACATCAGATTATAAACGATCCAATAAATATTAAACTTTACCATAATTATCATGTAAGTTTATAACTTCATATCGTACCATAGACAAATATTCTGATCTGAAGCATTGGTGACAACTATAATCAATTCAAACTTGCAACTAAGAACCAAAAGATCGAAAAAATGTTATAATAACACAACACTCTTGAAATCTTGATTGAATACAAGTTATACAACTTTTAATCGCAATATACTCTTTTCAGAATGATTCATCCTAAGTTCTTCACAATATTCAAACTATCTATAAATCTACCATAAAAGAACATAACAAACAGTCACTAACTGCTAACATAACAACTTTAGTGTAAAAAAAATCTGCTCAATGCTCATAGTCATCATAATACTATAATAATTAGATTATATCTCAGTGTCACTGTCATCAGCTTAATTAACAATTTATCAAAAAATAATGTTTTTAACCACAAACTAAAACAAATTAAAAACAGTAGTAACTGATACTTAAACACAGTAACTATAATATTCCTAACAGGACAAATAAAACATTCTTCATTATACTGAATCAACATTAAATCAGGATTTAAACAATTAACTAATCAGATCAAAAATAAATCTGAGCTAAGATTAAAAAAAAAAAAAAAAAAAAACCTGATATCAGCACCCCCTTTAGTCATAAAAGCAGAAACATTTCTTTGAACCCAATAATCAGCAGCAACAGAAGAGGCACCTATAAGAGACAACATTTCATTAGGTATACCAACCATAACCTGAATGCCACTACCCATAAGAGCTTTAAGTATAGCAGGATCAGCTTCAAAAAGCTTCACTTTTGAGATCTTGTTGTCTATCAAAAGATTAACCACTGTAGAGGGTTTTAATCTGTGTGAAGATAGTGTGCCCCAGTTTACACCTATGGCTGATTCTGCCATAGGAAGAAATAAGAGGGAAAAGACAAGAGTTAATGTTGGTTGGAACATAGGGAGATTTGTTGCTGTTGTTGGTTTGTGTTTGAAGATGAAACAACTAACAAGTGATCAAGTGTCACTGTCAGGTATGATAGAGTAAAGGTGAAATTAGTGTTTTTATAAATGTTGAGAAACTCAAAGGCTTATTATTAAGCGGGATGAGTGTGAATTTACTAAGATATCCTAACTTCTATTTTTATATGGCCCATTCACAGTGATATTAATTTCGTTATAAAGTTGAATTTTCATGCACAGTTAGAGTAAAAAACAGTTTTACGCCATCCGTGCATCACGTATGTGTAAGTGTAACTTTAGAAATGTTTATGATTTAATCATCTATCGATTATGATTGATAACAATAGGAAAACTATATTTCAGTAAAATAATTTTGTGATAATTTTTGAACAACTATCTTTTATAATAAAAATGAAAAAGTGTGGTCTTAGGACATTGGTTTAGAAGACAAAAATAAAAATATTGTATTAAAAAATGATGAAAAGTGATTAATTTGACTTTTTAAAGTTAAAAAAGTGTTGAGTTCAAGACAAATTTACTACTTTTGGTTTCTTTAACAAATGTCTTAAGGACACTTGTTAGCATAACCCTAATAAAAAACGATAGAGAGAGAAAGAGAGAGGATAAGAATTAAGAACACAAATACAAAATAACATAGAAAAAGCGAGAACATAAATACACAATGATTTCATTACTCAAACTATTTACACTAATGATATATAAATTAAATCTTTAGTTTTATTTTATATGAAAAATTTTCTTATCCGATTTTTTCGAATCAACTAGTCTACGTACTGACTAGAAAGAATTGTACATCCAAGATGTTATTTTGAAGAACAATATCTACTGATGTGCTCATGTGTTTTAGCGAAACTTGTGTTTGATATATTTGACATGAGAGTTTTCTGTGAAGAAATGTACATTGTCCATCCAAGACTGAAGGCTTGTTTGACAAGAATTGACGTATTTGTTTTTTTTCTTTCAAATCAAATCATATATAGTCAAATATTGGAACCCATGGCGATTGTATTCTTTGGTTTGCCAACAAATGGTCCAATACTCTTATCTATTAATTTTTCTTGAAGTTGTGATACTATAAAAATAGATGGGGTGCCTAATGATTCCATGAGGGTTAGACTTTTTTCTTTCTCACTAAGGGTTGAAGCCATGTCTTGGTTACATTCTATTCTACCCAATTTCATAGAAACATGGAACAAATTGAAGCAAGCTTTCCTTCCTTAATATTCCCATGCACTCAAAGTTTCTCAATGGGGAAATGGAACAATATCCTTTTCACAAAAAGATGGAGAGCTGTTGTGTGAATTATGGAAGTACTTCAAGAAAATACTAGGCTATGTCTTCCTCAAGAGTTTTAAAAGGGGATATTTTAATCTGGATTTTTTTCATCTTGTTCTTCTTTAATCTACGAATTTTATTTTATTTTTCTTGCTTTCAATAAAACAATGATTTTAATCCTTGCTTGAAACGTTTTTGTTTAAACATCTAGGACACATATCTTTTATTCTTATGTATGTGTGGATAAAGGGAAACTAAATCATCTTGAGGTGAAAGAACTATAAGTTTCATAAATTAGGCAACCCAAACATGAAAATTCTTCTTGATAATATGATTCATAATCTTAGACATCAATTTTTGTTCAAAGGCAAAGGTAGATGTTATATTATATCTATAAAATTGGACAAATTTTTTGAAATATAAGAATAGTCTTAAAATCCTTGGGGTGACATTGGTAATACTAATAGGACTTAATGAGTTTTAACAATGTAGCAACCATAGAAATACGAGGCTAAGTTTGTAAAGCACACTTTTGTACATTGAAAGAGAATATTAGTTACTTTATAGTTACCTTACCATTAGATTTTGATACCCCATAACATTATAAAGAGTTGGGATTTCGATTGTTCATTGTTCTAATGAACTCCAATAATTCTAAGACGTCTTTTATTAAACTGCATATTTCCCAAAAACAATCAATCATCAAACTCCTAAACATCTAGCTAAACACTTAGAAAAAATAATCTTGATACTAACAAGTACCGTGATCGATGTTTATATTACGACGATAGAATTGTGCACTTGCAGCCTTATCAGTCATGGAACAACATGAAATCTAGTATTTATTGTGTTTGGACTTTAGATTCCAGAAGTGTATTTTTCTAAATTCACACATCCAAATTTTAGATTTAGGATGTGTTAAATACCAGATTTTGAATAGGAACACAAACATTTAATTGATGTATTCAACATATTTATATTCTGAAATTCAAATGTATTTGTAAAGTAGGAGGAAATAATGTCCTGACATGCTGCAATAATTTGGCCGAACTCTGTACCATCACTTCTTGTCGAGATAACCGCATCAGCTGTAAGTTTTTAGTCGACCACAAAGTCCACGTTGTCAAACCGCATGTCCTGTAACCATTGTGGTGCATGAAAGAGAGCAAGAGCTTCTCCTATATTGACAGAAACCATAGGTGAGAAGCTCATGGTTTTCGCTAGCAAATAGGCGCCTTCTCATCACGTAAGCAAATTCCGATACCGGTATGGTTCTGCACAGGCGAAAATGAGGCATCAATGTTGCATTTATCTCGACTCGGAAGAGGTCTCTGCCATAGTATCAACTCTATAGGACCTGGTACAAGCATTTGCTCCTGAAAAGCAGCTGGTGGGTGCGTGACAGCAGCATGACCTATTTCTTGCTGTTGTCGCAATGGAGAATGCATAGTGTTCGCTGTAACCCATTCGTCCATGATCTGCCAAGCACGGTCGACAACCTGGGCGCATACTTCATGTTCATTCTGCCAAAGCTTCAAGTTGCGATGCTTCCAAATAAATACTCCAAATTATAGCTGCCAAGGTACCGAAAATCAGGCTGCAAGTTCTGCAGAAGAGAAAAAATAGCTTCTGTTGCTATTGCCGTGGAGTGAACAGCATACTGCACCTGCTGCCATAACCCTGCCGAGTTTCGCACCTGAACAGCAAATGGGCAATGGAAGCAAACATGACCTATATCTTCTGCCTGATGCTCACAGCTTACACAATTAGTTGGGCACCAAACCCCTTTATCTTGCAGCCCAATTCGAGTAGGCAAAACACGGACATTGTAAATGAGTATGATCCACGAGCTCCTCCACGCATAGCCTATATGTGCTTTTAACCGAATAAATTCCATTCGTTTCTGCCTTCCATATCAACTTGTCATGTGTTACCTGAGTGACCAGCGGTGTATTAAGAATATCAGATGCGATATCCTCGCTAAATACCTTGAACAAGAGGAGCATTCCAACCAAAGTTTTACAACTCGAGAGTTTACCTCAACTCGTTTTGTCTAGCTAAACTCGACTCGTAAACTTGACTTGAGAACTCATACGAGTTTACCTAAAATTATAATTATGTAGAATTAATTATATGCATGACATATATAAGCTAATATAATATTGTAAATATTTCAATAGTGCAAAATATGACTTAATTACAAAGGCAAATTATATCAAACTACCATAATAAAAACGTTATACTCAACATAGAATCAAAATACAAAAATTAACGCACAAAATCATAAGTTTCATAAGTCTCTAAGTTTAAGTCATCCATAAAACCATCCAAAAAAGAAAGTTTCACAAGTTCCTAAAGTTGTTAATAAAACTATCTAAAAAATAAACTAGTTAATTTCTTCAAAAGGTCAACAAACACCAGCACCTCAACCCTAACCGGCGTCGAAATTTGAATTTCCACCATCAGAATCGCAACCCTAACTGGAATGTGCTCCCCTGTTCATTGTTCGAGAACTTAAAGAAGAAAGAAAAAGAAACGTTTCATCTCAGGAACAACGTGTTACTGTAAAGATAACTATTCAGTAAACGTTTCAGTGTTTGGGTTTGTAGAAAAGGAATTGAGTTTTAAAAAAAATGGCCCCAAAAAAAGGATCGATTTTTTTTGTTAGATGTAAACTCATAAAACTCGGTAAACTCGGTCGAGTTTACAAGAATTTACTGAGTGTTAACTCGGTCAAACTCGTCAAACCTTCCGATTTTACTAGAAACCGAGTTTACCTTCGAGTTAACACAATTTTGGTACCTAAAAACGTAAACTCGAAGAGTTAATACTCGATTTGCGAAACATTGATCTACTCCTTGTCTATAGGTTTCTCTTTAAGATCCTTGAAGGGTTCATATTCGCTGTATTTATTGGAAGACTTTTAAATAAGTTGATGGGAATGAGCATATTCTCAAGTAGGGGTGAGTAGAAAAACCCAAAAAACCCAACCGAACTACTGAATCAAATCAAACCAAACAAAAAAAAATTAAATCATTATTAACAATTCTGGAACTGAACTAAAATTGTTCGGTTCAATTCAGTTCATGATTTATCAGTTTTGTTCGGCTCAATTCAATTTTAAAAAGTTCTAAAATTTGATTTTGTTTGATTTTTTTATATATTTTTCAACGGTACTAATAATAACAATTGGTTAAAATGTTTTTTTTAAAAGATGTTTATAGCATTTCATTGATAATTTGCTATCCTTTCAACAAAAAAAAAAGACATTCATTGATAATAATAGAATTGATACAATCGGGTACTTCAAAATAAACCATGGTACCAACTAATAAAGTGACTTCCCAACAAGAATATGACCCACGACATTTGCATGTCGCTAACTAAACTTCGCCCTAGAGTTTGTGAAAGAGGATGAAAAAAGATTCAGGCATGTTGTAATAACAGTTGGTTAAAATAAATTAGAGATTTACTTTTCCACCCTATGGCCATCTTGCGCGCCCTGCACAAATTACCAACATGCCCTTTAGATTATATAATCCGAAAACACCTATATGTATTCCAGATTATGTTTTCCGGACACTTGCAAAGTATAAAAGGAACTTCACCCTCCATTTTTACAGTTTCACTTTCACCATTTTCTCTCTCTCTCTCTCTCTCTCTCTCTCTCTCTCTCTACATTATCCCAAATTCCGAACACCACAAATCTTGTCCAAATTTGGAGTTTTGTTGCTCAAAAGAACCGCATTTAAACCCTATTCAAACATCATGGAAGGTAAGTTTGATTTCTGTACACATACATGGTTAATTTGGTTATTTGTCTTTGAAATTCCGGTCGGGTGCAATCTGAATTTCGTTTTCCGAACTAGATTGCTGATGTCCGGATTTTGAAATCCGGACAAACCCAGAATGTTTTTTTTTTGCTTCTGTTTTGTGCAATTTGATTGTGATGTTTGATTACCCTAATTTACATGTTACAGAAACTTCGTCCTCTACACGGTGCGTAAGGGAGGCAGGGCATGTTTCCCATAAGAGGGAGCGTACCCGACGGATGGAGGCGGAAGGTGTTTTTCCGAGGCATCGGGGTGGTGTCAAAGGACGACGTGCTGATGTCGAGCATCAGCCGGAGCAGCAACTGTAACACCCCAATTTTTAATATTAGTTTCCTAGATAATATAATATTATCATTTTTAGTGGTAGTGTTGATTGTGTGACATTATTTTTATTTTTATTTGATTTAAATTAGTTTTTGGCATGTTTGGGTGAGGTTGTTTAGTTAATTGGGATAGAGACATTGGATTAATAAGGGTAGCATATATAAACTAGAGCTTTAATTAATGGTAGTAGTTTAATTAAAAAAAAGAGTGAGGAGAAATAATATTTAGAAAGAAAATAGAGTTTTTTTTAGAAAGAATAAGAAATTAGAGTGTGAACGAGGGGATTAGTAAAATTGGGTAGAAAAGAGGTGTATGGACGAGGAAATGGAAGATGTCGAGCCACGACGAAGGCGAAAGAAGAAGGAGAAGGTGGTGGACCCTGAGCCACTAGATGACTATCCCGGTGGCCCACACGAGACTGGCCTGCTGTGGAAGTACCATGTGCACGTGGCCAGGAAGGCGTCTTAGGGCGAGGTATTTATTGTAAACTCACTTTAAACTCACCTTATTAATGTTAATCTGTCTAAAATGATGTTGATATTTGTGATACTGCCTGGTTATGTACTGTTAAATCTGTTTGTGAAGCCATGAGTGTAAACTAATGTTTAGGTATTGTTTTTAATTATTTGTAGTGGCGTGGAAAATTAAAATGCATCAGCAACGGAAAGAAGATTGGGGAGATGCATGATAAAGAAACCATCCCTATCATGGTTGTGCAGTGGTGGCAGGACAGATTGCAAGGCACCGACCTTAGTTGGCTTCAGGATACCAGCTATAGCCTGATTTAGGGCTGGACAAGAAACAGCCAACCCGACCCAAACTGCCCAACCCGCTAAGCCCGAACCACTTCGGTCGAGTTACCCGGTTAAACCGGATCCAACGGTTTAATAAGAATGGATTAGGCTGGATAATGAAGGGTCGGTTCGGTTTGAGTTTAGTGGGCCATCAAAACCCAATACCGACCAACCCAGTATATACTCATTATATTTATTATTATATATAAATAAAAAATAGAAAGAAAACTCTAGTGAATGAAATGCTTCTGTATTTGCCTTTGGTATATAAATAAACTTCTCAAAACTCACTTCCTTCTCAAAGATAACAAAAACCTAACAGCCGTTTCGCACTCTCTGATATCTCACTCGTTGTTAATCATTCCGCCGTTTCTCCCTCTGGTCTTCCAAATCTCTCTTTACTCTGTTGTTAAAGTGTAAGTTATGTGTTTGTTTTCTTTAACTCTTTCTCTAAGATCGAATGTTCATCTCGTAATCTTTTAATTTTTTCCCCTTTGTGTTCATGGCCTATCCTACACTGTCAAGAAACGGTGATTTATTGGGCATATTTCATCACTGATTGATACCAGGTAAAATTTAGGATTTCAATTTTGTGCTTTTTAATTTAGGGTTTTTGATAAACAATACATAAGGTTTTATTTATTATGTGTTTTGATTTTCCTTGAAAAATGTATTTTTAACTTCTGGCTTATGATTTTTTTGGTTGTTTATTTGTTTGATTAACACATTTCTGTTTAATTGTTATTTCTTTTTCAGTTTATCACTTGTAAATCAGAAGCAAGGGTCGATTTAGTTACTCTATTTGTTAAAAGGTAAACATATTCTGTTATGTTAATTTTTTGTTGTTGAGGGGATTCTAATATTATTAGTCACTCAATTTTTTTTAGAGGATTACTAATGTTATTTGGTTGATCAATATTTCATTTTCTATTTCATTTTTCGGTAATTAAGTGAAATAGATTATAACCCCTCTTTTTTATGTTGTTGTTGATTGAGTGTTTGTAATCAGGGCTAATGGAAGGAAGTTAAGGAGTTAGCAAGGAATTACAAATTGAAATCAATGCAAGTCTATTGAATTGCTTTTTTTTTTCTCTTCTTCAAAATGTATGCTAATATAGTAATATGTATTTAAAGTTGATCCAAATGTGTATGCAAATTAAAATTATATTGTCTTTCTTTTGTATGGAAGTGTCTGTGAGTTTGAGTTTTTGCATTTCCGTTTGATATTCAAATGAAATCTGTAATTTGCAAGAAAATTGGACTGCAATCTCTTTGCTTCTGATATGGTTTACTTTTTGCTCTCTTACCTTTTCAAATTGTATGTATGTATGCAAACATTTATTCAAAGTTGATGTAAATGTGTATTGAAAGTGATGCGTATAAGTTTTGCTTCCTTCTTTTTAAGTGTAGGTATGAAAGTGAACATGTTTCTATTTGCTTCAAAACGAATAACTGCTTGTGAACATGTTTCTATTGGCTTCAAAAAGAATAACCGCTTAGAAGCTCTAACAAATGTTCATAAAAATAAATAACCACCCTTTCTGCAATTTTATTCTCTTTTTAAGATTGAGAATAATTATCATTGGTGATGGTTTTTCTTTTTATTGTATCATTGCTGATGAGTTTTCATTGTTTTCTGCAGCAGGGTTCAAGTTTCTTTATGTTGAAAAATCAGCAAGAAGCTTGCTCTATTGATTTATAATGATAGTGAAAAAGCTTATGTTTAGTTTTTATATTGGATGACTCTAATTAATGTCTTGTTATGGTTCTTTGAAGTGGTTTAAAATTGTAATTTATTTACCATGTTGTGCCAATTGATTAACCTTGAGATAAGTATGAATGAGCTTAAAAATATGTTGAATTCTCCAATTTGAAAAACTATATATATTTAATCTCAAAACATGCCCAACTTTAGAATAACTAAGAAAAAAAACCAGAATTTTTTTCTATTAAAAAGTATTTTTCTAAAAAAATGATTTCCCAAATTCAAATTGGCCCAATAGGGGTTAACCGACTAAACTGAGTCTTTAAACAGTCAGAAGTAGGCCTAGGAGTTGAAACCGTGATTTAGATTGGGTTGAGGTTTTGGGACCGATTTCCGACTGAAACCGACCGATGTCCAACCCTAGCCTGATTGACGATGGTCTGATTTGTGCCTTTGTGGAGAGGTGGCACGAGGAGACTTCTAGCTTCCACCTTCCGTTTGAGGAGATGACAGTCACACTTGGTGATGTGGCATGTTTGCTGCATCTCCCCATTGACGGCATGCTACTGCCCCACGGGTCCATATCACGGGACGAGGCGGCGGAATTGATGGAGACGTACTTAGGGTCTAATACGGGTGATGCTCTTAAAGAGGTCGAAAAGACCAAAGGTGCACATTGCCTATTTAGCTACTTGGAGAGGATTTTCAAGGAGCGTTTGAAGGAGCAGAGGGATTTGGAAACTGAGTATGGTGTGACTCAGGAGGTGCAGAGGTTGAGGGACCAGGCTGTCCGCATATATTTGCTATACTTGGTGGGGATCACGATCTTCACTGATAAGAGCTAGTGGGCTGTGGATGTTGTGTACCTGAGGTACTTTAGAGACCTTGATTTTGTTGCTGGTTATTCATGGGGAGTTGCGGCACTAGCTCACTTGTATAAGGAGCGCAACAATGCTGCACGTTGGAACTGCAGTCAGGTGGCAGGATACCTGACTTTGTTGCAGGTATAAAATAAAAATCATGTTTTATGTTTTTAAATGTAAGTGTTTATGGATTGTATATTTACATGTGGTTGTCTTTGGTGCAAGCTTGGGTGTTTCACCACTTCCAAGGCATGGGAAGCAAGGATGTATGGGCAGGATATATAGAGAATCGAGATCCACGCGCGATACTTTTTTTACCATTGTCTGGTTTAGGCATAGTGGACAACTACAGAAACCATCTCGATGCGCTGGATTTGACGAGGGTTGTCATGGCCCCATATGGAGACCACCGTGTGACACGTCTGTTTGAGGAGGTCAACCTTTACTCTGGATGGCTGAGATACGGAGACCGCATGGTGAGATATCTGCTGGGGAGGGTTCTTCATTAGTTTGGGAGGGTTCATCATTAGTTTGGGAGGGTTCAGACCATACCGAGACATCCCGTTGAGAGGGCACCTCACGATGTTAATTTGGCGGAGATCACAAACCGCTTTCGGCGTGCACTTGATTATTCGCTGACACCTCAACAGTTGGGAGAGCGTGCAGTTCATGATGTGGAGGCAGTAGATGGATACGTCGATTGGTTTTATCGCCATTCCCATCCACGCACGGTTCTTCTTGACATGCTGGTACCGATGTCGAGGCCACCGGAGAGTGAGGTCCTTGATGCGCGAGCTGCTCATGAGGATGGAGACCTTGGGTACTTACAGCTTAGCGGAAGGATGAGCCGCATCAGAGACCACATCTATGTTATGATGAGAAGTGGTCTGGTGCCGAAAGGGACTGAGGAATGGCAACATTTGGAGGATGCGTTGAAAGAGGTGCATGATGGGAAAGTTTACCGTTGTCGGGGAGCTACTGAGTGTGGCAGGGGTACCAGAGGTGGTGGCAGTGGTACGGTGTAGTTATTAGGAGTTGATTGTGTTATGTTATGTTTGAACATCTTGGATAAATTTTAGTGATGTAACATTTGGATAACTTTTAATGTTAATCTTGGATAATTTTTAATTATATTTGATTAATGTTATGTTTGAAAATTATGTTGTGTTGATAATTGTTATGTTATAAGTTAAATTTACTGTTAGAACATATGGTCACCGACATAGTATGTCTGTTTAGAAGCAAGATAAATGCGCTAAAACAGAGGTTCAGCCAAAACAGATGGCTTCTGCCTCTGTGCTGATGCAGTTCGGATTATATAATTCGGACAGTTTTAACACTTTCCGGATTATGTAATCTGGAAACATCATTTCCCACCCCATTTGTTGACTTTCAATGGGGTGATTTACACGTTTCGGATTATATAATCCGGAAGTTTTCTACACTTTTCGGATTATATAAGCTGAATCCATCTATTCATAACTGGCATCATCATCCATCAGGGTGGATGAAGTGCCAAAAACCATGAATAAATCCGGAATTATTATTCCGGAAGTAGTTCGGATTAGACAAAGGGCATTTTTGGAAAAAAAATAGGGCGGACGAGAAAAGGTATACGGTGGGAAAAATAAATCTCAATAAATTATTTGATTCGAAATAATAAATTTTGATTGTTTTATAATTATTTATGTTTCGGTTTTGAACCATAGAACAAAACTATTATAAAAGTTCGGTTCAATTCAAAATACAAACAGTTTTGTTCAATTATTTTAAGTTTAATAAAAGGTTCAATTTTCACTACTAGAAAAAGCATAATTAGCGAGGGAAATTAGTGACGGAAAAAATAAAATTCTTCACAAATTCCTTGGTCACAAAATTTAGTGACGGAATTAGAGAGGGATTTCACGTTTTCCCTCACTAAATAACCCTCACTAATTTTTATTTTTTTAGTAGTGTTTCATTCTGAACCGAACCATAATCACCCTTATTTTTAAGGAGTACGAGACTTTCTTGTGTCTAACGACAACTCATACTAAATTAATAATATACTCCCTCCGGTCTCAAATATAAGAAAATATTCCTTTTTTAGGTTCATTGAGTAGTTAATGTATCTGATCTACATTGTAAAGCAAATACATTAATTATTCAATGAACCTAAAAAAATGAATCTTTTCTTATATTTGAGACCGGATGGAGTATATCGATAACAAAACACAAGGGATTCTATTATTAGAAGTCTCTAACTGGAGTAGTTATGCTTGTTTAGGTATCATGTAGTACACATGCAACTATTATTAGATTGTTAGTTTGTCACCACGTGACCGTGCTCAATATCGTCCACGCTGCTTCTTGTGGATTAAATATTACTATACAATAGTCTTCATCAACAACAACAAAAATATTAATACTATAGTACTGTTTATGTACATATCAATGTATGCGTTGTTCCTTTTCAATTTTACGAAAAGAAACAAAACCTATTTATTTCGTATCAGGAAAATGAAATCACGGAAGATGGGAAAAAGACATCATAATCTTGTAATTATTTTGCTGAGAGTAACATAAAAATAAAGGCCAAATGGTTTGTTTGTTTGTGAGTAAATGGTTAATGGATCAAACAAAGTACTTTGCCCTGTAATGAGAAGATCGTGATTTACTTTTTTAAAGTTTATTCCTAATCAATATTAATGACGAAATGCTCTTTTAAAGACCAAACCTTATATTAAAAGCATTGTTAAGAAAGTTTCTTTATTTGACTAGCTAGCTAAGTCTTCAAGATTCTTCATCTGAGTTGATGAATGTGACTAAATCACACATTATCGAGAAGGTGGTATTGGAAGCTGAGAAGAAATATATTAATAGAAAATTATAATTAATTAGTAATAAGACCAAAGCTTTCAAGGGGGAGGGGGTCCATTAGAGTATAAGGAAATAAACCATTATCACATGCAAGATCTCATATTTCTCAATAACAACCTATGCGATGCACCACCATAGACACTTTCATTATGGCCTGTGTTTGTTGGTTGGGAAAGTATTTTGTGAAATTTGTATATATAATATATTGAATTTAATTCATATACGCAGATTATGCAAAAAAAAATACAAGATCAATCAATTACGATTAAAAACATTTGACTTCAATCATAATTAGAGGTGATCGCGGTGCGGTTTAGTTTGTTCTAGGTCTAAAAGTTATTCGAACTACAAGATAGTTTGGTTTGGTTCGATTTACTTTTAAAATAAAATCTGAACCAAACCAAACTAATGTGGTTTGGTTTTGATCAGTTTGATGCGATTTTTACGAGACAATACAATTTCTTTTTAACATTAAAGTCAAGTTAAAAACATATTTTCAACAATGTTTTAGATTTCATCCAACATTACAATTTCATTTTCAATTAAAAAAATTCCCAACTATATAGGGCAAATTTAAAATGTGAACAAAGGTAATCATATTTTGTAAAAAATACAGATGACTAAGATTTTGCAATTTGGTTTGGTTTGTTCGGTTGGTAAAATAAAAACCGCAAACCAAACCATGCGGTTGAGTAAAAAAATATCTGAATACATCCGAACCAAATGCAGTTTTTTGCAGTTTTGGATTGGGTTGGTTCGGCTTGCGTTTTTTCTATTGGATTGATTCGATTTTGAACAACCCTAATGATAACTACTTCTTTTTTTATCAAGGGAAAAACAATAAAAAAAAATAATAAAAAAAAAGCATTTCGCTATCTAAATATCCTAGAGGCACCCGCAAGCAGAGAGATATTTAGCCGAGGAGGAGACATCCATATCTTCAAGGAATCAACATTTTTAGCATCAAACTTGGTCAACCAGTCAGCACATTCATTGCCTTCTCTCAAAGTATGATTAAAGGAGACCACCCAAGGAAGAGAAGAGAGCTTCCTAATGAGAGAAAACAAGTTTGCATGAGAATGAAAGTCATTATGATTAATATCCGCAATAAGATCTAAAGTTGTCCGAAAGTCAGATTCTATGATGATAGATCGATATTTAAGGTCTCACTAATCAAGTCTTTCTCATTAACCATCAAGTTTTTCTTACATATAAGTTAGACATACAATTGGAGAAAAAAATTGATTAAAGTTGTATTTAAAAAAAAATTGGAAGTGACACTTTATTAGAATTCTTTTTACAAATGTCACAATTGATAGAGGGGTCACAATTGATAGAGGGGGTAGCTAAGTTGGAAAACTTGCTTTAGTGTTCAAGTAATGTAACCGAGACCTAGAAATTTCTTGAAAAGCAGTGTTGCATCACTTCAGTTCTTTCAATTTCCATCAATTCACTCAACTGGCTGAAGAATTGAACCGTTGACAGCTTTGCAACGTATTTTTTGGTTTTACACCGACTAGTTATTAAGGCTAACTTCATCTTTTGTCTACTCTTCCTTGGTCCCCTATGGCCGTATTGAAATGGTTACTACTATGTGACGTGTGAACCTAACTAGTAAAGAACACAAGTCTTACTATTATTAGTCACCGCAGACCTGTGCAAGGGAAGAATTAAGGTGAGAAATATCAAATGTTGACAAATGCAAAATTTAAATTGACAGAAACTTCACACCAGCAACCACCACCAGACCCTTCACCCAAGAAAACTAGTAACATTATTTGAGATGCAGTAAATTAAAAGTCAATTAACAATTATTGCATACACATACGTAGATTTGAGGGTGGATCAACATACTCCGCTAATAAATTTAAATCAGACCATACAGACAGAAGTCACATTCTTGTTATGATTCATTAATTAATGTTCTTTCTCTCAACCAGTATGATAATGTTGCAATTGCTAATATGTTATGTATGGTTTTCTTGCTTTGTTAGTGTTAGAATTCGGTTGATGTCTAAATCAACCGGTCATCTCATTCAATTCAATGTTAGCATGATTTGAGTGGTCTGATAACAGGTGGCCAACAAATACACTAATAATCATGGTCGGACCATAGCAGGTGCAGGGTGCGCTACGGCGTTGGACATCACAATTTTGGGGGGCTTGAAATACATTTTTTTTACTAGAAGACCCAAACTTATTAGTTATATTTCGTAAAAGACGGCTAACCAACTCTTGTAATAGAGGATGCCTTCTTTTAATTATTTTTTTTTATTAAGGGGTCTATTTTTAATATTTGAATAGATCTTTAATTTAATTGGGACGGCCTACTAATAACATCTTAGAATTTAGGTTGGATCTAATTCAATATTTATAAAATTTGCTCTTAATGTGATGATTGTCCATTCCTTATAAACATATTGATTTCTGCTCTTCCCTCTGCACATTTCGCTCCCACCCTGCAGCTTTGTCGAAAATGCCCCTGCGTTAGTTAATTAACGCAAGTGTAAATTTATGTGTTAGTTAACTAACGCTGCGT
>Ga0315913_1001085_pt1 | contig 28414 bp, 29 predicted proteins | sample MpolsnodulesMG_FD_207736 | JGI IMG/M metagenome (GOLD analysis project Ga0315913, IMG submission 207736) | Medicago polymorpha root nodule microbial communities from Los Angeles, California, United States - small nodules | ecosystem: Host-associated > Plants > Roots > Nodule | place: USA...
TGCAGATGGAAAATTTTTATAGGAACTAAAAATGTTGATGGAAAATTTTATAGGGACTAAAAACTGTGATTTTATTTTGTAGGAACTAAAAACAAAATTCTGAATATTTATAGGGACCATTTACTTAATTAACCCTTTATTTAATGTCAATTTATAAAAGAGGTATACATATGATACACCTTCTGATCACCGTTAGTATAAACAAAAATTAACATTTTAAATTTATTTATTAAATAAAGAATATATACATTATTAATTGAACAAATATAAAATATAAATTTTTGCTTATAATTGTGATCGTGTTAATTTTTAGAAGCATACTCCACCGATGTTTATCTTGTATCTATCCCTTTCATGAATAAATCATCGGTTACATATAAATGGAGTAGATTTGGAGTTATTTTTTATAAGATGAGATAGAGAGAGTAAGTGATAAGATGTGATTAGCTAAATATACAACTACAAATACAACATTAAACACATGTCATATTATTCTTTCATTTTTACCCCATTCTGCCATTGCCATATAAAAGCAGCGACACACAACACAAACGTGACCAGTTTCAATAATTTTTGGTCTGTCTGCTCTCAAACACATTTCTCATCTCAATCTCTGTAACTCTTTTTCCTCAAAACCCATCATCATGGTTGAAACTAGAAGCAGTTCCTCTTCTTCCAAACGTCCTCTCTCTTCTCCTTCATCATCTCCTTCCAACACAAAAAAACGATCCAAGGTTCTTATGCAAACCAAAACCAAATTCTCTTATTCCTCTCAAATGGGTTTGTAATTTTTTTTTTATCTTAATTCTTAGATTTTTGTTTGTGATGAAACAGGTCTCAAATAATGTTTCATCCAAGGTTAATCCCTCACCGTTGGTCAACGAATCTGCTGAACGAGAGAAAAGACCATCTGATCTGTCAGAAATGGCTGTTGATGGTAACAATGACAAGTCTTCTTCTCTTCCAAACGAAGACGAAGCTTTGGTGTCTCCTCCTCAGTGTACAGGTATCAAAGTTATAAACTTTTTATCATTTCTTTGATGGGTTTCTTGTAATTTGTATAATCCAAGCAAGCAAGTATGTGTGGTTTTTTTGATTTGTGAGATTTATGGATTTTGTGTTGGAATCAGGTCAAATTGCTGAGAAATCAAAGGTGTTACCTCCGTTATCTCGGTCGAAGAAACGCTGCACAAAATCTAATTCTAAGTCAGCTTGGGGGAAGCTCATTTCTCAATCTTCTGAGGTTTACTTCTAATCTTAGTTAAGCTGTTGTTTTTTTTGCAATTTGCATGGTTGTTTCTTTGTCTTATTAAGGAGGGAGTGGATGCAATACAAGTTCTGAAACTACTGATTTTGACAAATCAGAAACCATTTTATTGACTAGTTTTGGTTTATAGATTTATAATATTTTCTGAATTCGGGGTTCTGAGTTTGTCTATTATGGCAGAGATTTTCTATATGCATCATGTTGCGCATTGTACAATGTTGGTTATTTTACAGCCTCAACTTAGTTTATAATTTGTATATTTTGGACTATCCATGTTAGCAAAAGTTACACACACCAAAGATAGAATACGTGAACACTACATAACGACAAAATGCAGAATTTATGAGGTTTAACATTAATTAATTGTCTGCGACTCTACGTCTATCGAAAAATGCATTTTATGAAAGTATCACTATGTCAAACAAGATTAAAGGTTTTGTGAAAACGTACAAACTTATTCCAATTAACATATCTAATCTATTCACCCACAAGAAACACTCTACACTATACAACTGATCGTTCGCATTTTCTTGGGGATTCACTTCGCTTGGACATGGGATGCCTTCATTCTTCATAAAACTCCCTTGATGTAGTGGTGATGAGTGGCTTCTTACTAAAATGAATAAGTGTATATTATAAATTATTCCTCACATTTTCAAGTTCTATCAAACTTAAGGTCTCTTTATTCTAACGATGCAATGGAACCTTTTTTTATGTTCAGCTCCACTCTGTCCCACTCCATTCCCTTTCATATCACCAATTCAAATTTACCCTAGGAGTCAACATTGAATTCCAAGAGAGTTTCACTTTAATTTTGGGCAACTCCAATAATTCTCCTTTCTAATTATTGTATTTGGAAATTTCAACTACTACGCAACAATTTCTCATTCAACTAAATTTTTTAAACTTTTATGTCATTGTGCGACTTAACCTTCTTTTCTCTTTTGCTACACAACTGCTCACACTTTTCACGACTTATCTTTTGATGTATCAAACACCTTTCCTTGTACTCCTTGCACCTTCACCTCAAAATAGAAAAGTTGTATCCTTGTAAAGGCATCTTTTCCAAAGAGATGATATTAACAATGTTATAAGTTAGAAGCCTTACTATGGAAAGCTTGAATCGCACCATTACGAAGCTTCATTCTCACTTTCCCAATGCTTTCAATCTTCATTTTCTCCTCCTATCCTAGGTGTCACACCACTAGGTTTCTAGGTGTCAAATATCACACAATCTCGTCAAATATGCATCGAGTCAACTGAATCCATCACCCATTTTGACTTAATGAAATTCTCATTTGTTGCTAAGCACACATCATCATCTTCAATGGTGCTATTAGCTACATTGGTTTGGAGTTTTCACAATTCTTTTTTCATTTCTTTTAATCTCTCTAAGTGTACCCTCATTTGTGTACACCTTGGTTGATGTGGCCCTTGTCACAATAGTAACACTTCACATTACTATCATCTCAGAATTTTTTGTTGGTGTGCATTACCATCAAGAAAAGGCAATGCTTTGTACTATATCATACATAGAAATTAATTACTATTTCAGATTATAGGATGTGTCATCATCTATTTGTAGACGATTTAGTGATACTTGCTTTTTTGGGGGATTGGGGGTTAATGTTGTAGCTTTTGGAAATTTCAATATTCTTATTGTGCACTGCCAACAAGAGAAGATAATGCTCTGTACAATATCATACATAGAAGTCGCATTAGATCTTGAATCTTGATTAATCTGAGTTAGCCAGATGAATCCGTTTAAGAGGGAAAGGATCTCCTAACACCCTATTCCCCAAGGGGGGTTAATGTTGAATACAATATTTTATTTAAGGTGAATATGTTGTTAATCTCGGATAGTGACGCAGAGTATCAATCCCTAATATGTGATAATGGTATAGCATGCAGCAGGATGACCACTATCTTAATGTTTTCTTATCTTTATTAAATAATCAATTGTATGGAAGTTCTATTTATTTTCATCTTCATAGTTAACAAATAAGGAAAAAGAGGTCATCGAGGCAAAGACCCAAAGAGGGAAACAATTCTTCATTCAAGAGACTTAGGCCCATCATTGGATTTTCCAAAAAGCCCATTGTGCCAAACCCTAAAAAAGCGCATTATAGCTAAAGCCTAAAACTAATGTCCTGTGTGTACAGCCTCTTATTCATACTACTGCAACCTACTTGCGGCCGTTGTACATCTCCATATCTAAAGAACACATAAGCCTGCTTGCCGGAAACACCAAAGACAACTTAATCACCTCCACTTAAAATAAGGCGGGATTTCTTCCCTTACGTCTTTCCGTTAACTTTAACAGCACCTTTACTCCCCTATAAATCCCAGCAATGCAACCGATGAACCTCCATGTTGCGCAGAATTACACATAACAATGGTGGTAGAGGATGGATGACCAGTTTCTCAGCAGAAAAAACTCCATCCTGTTCGTTATTAACGATGTTGTGCTTATCATCCCCATTGCCGCCAGGTAGTGATGAAACATTCTGCTGCATGTTCTTGCCAGTGTTAGCGGAAGGTGGAATGATAGATAAAATCTTCGAAGTTTAGAAAAAGAGGCCAATATTGAATCTTCAGCAATAGCCGGCAGGTTTCCAGATCTAGCGTCATTCTTCGATTTTTTTTTTCCCTTCGAAGTAAAGTATAACATTGATGTTAGTCATGACTCATGAGAGTCAAATTTGCATTTAATTCAACGAATCATCAATTTATTGTGAGTGTGAAACGGGGAGAGTTTTTATCTAATTTATGGTTCTGCTTTTCATTTAATCTTCCATTTTTTCAGATTACACACTTATAGGTTTGGAATTAATCTTTTTATTGTTCATGCTTTTCCAGAATCCTCACCTGCCCATGTGCGATCCTATTTACACTGTTGGCCAATGTCGTCAATGTAATTTATGGCTGAAAGATCCCTCTGTTAGTAATGTTTTGTGCAAATTGAGCCATATAGAGGTAGAGTTTCCTCCTTTATCTTTTTAAACTTAAAACAACCTACTGAAGAGATAAGATCTTTACAACTTTGTTATGACAAATAAGTAATTTCTCAAACAAATTCAGATCTATTATAGATGTTGCCAAAGATATCACTGAAATGAATTTTATTTCTTTTATGGTAGATGCTACTAAAATTGTTCCATCATAAGAAAATTACTGTTAACCTTTTCTAAGTTTAATAGATTAGTAACCACAGTTGTTTGTAATTCTGCACAGCATGGAGGTTCATTTGTTGCATTGCTGGAAATCATAGGGAGTTGTGGTGCTGTGAAAGTTAACGGAAAGATGTGTGGGAAGAAATCCCGTCATATTTTAAGTGGAGGTGATGAAGTTGTCTTTGGTGTTTCCGGCAAGCAGGCTTATGTATCCTTTAGATATGATTCCCTAGCAAGAATTTATCTTTTTGTTTCTTCTTGCTCCTTTCTTTATTTTTTCTTTTGCATGTTTTTGCGTTCACCTTTGCAAAAATACATGTTAGTCACGTTTTCTATGTATTTATATTACAAATCCTGTGTTTTTTCATTCTTAAATTTCTTCCATTGATATCTAATGGGTTCCTTAGCATGGATTTAGATCTTTCAGCAGCTCAATAATAATATCACTACTGCCAATATACCTTCTCCTGTGACCATTTTAGAAGCCCAGGGTGCTTCAATAACTGGAACGCAACTTGATGCAAGATCTGGAGACCTGTCGTCTGTTGCTGGAGCTTCAATATTGGCCTCTTTTTCTGAACTTCATGAAGATTTATCCATGATTTCACCTGCTTCTAACACTAGCAAGAACATGCAGCAGAAGACTGATGTTTCATCACTACCTGCCGGCAATGGGGATGATAATGCAAACATTGACATGAAGCACAGCGCCATTAATGACGAACCAGATAGAGTTTTTTCTGCAGAGGAAACTGGTCTTCCATCCTCTACCACCGTTAATGAAGATCCAAATGTTGATGCTGTAGAAGTCAATGCCGGTGTGGATGCAGATGTTGGGAAGATGACTGCTGCTTCCTGCAAATTGAGACCATTATTGCACAAGCTTTCTGGATCATGTCCTGAATTTGATTTGAGTGGCAACATTGCCAAGATATTGGAAGAACGTAAGGAATTAAAGGAACTCCTTAAAGATGTTGATAACCCAGCAATATTGACATCGCCCAAGCAACAAGCTTTAAAGGATAGCTTACAGATGAGAATTCTCAATGCCGAGAATATTGATGTTTCATTTGAAAGTTTCCCATATTATCTAAGGTGCAAATACTTGCTTCTTGTTAATAATACTTTTTTCTGATTTGAAATCCTGTTGTATGCTACCTTAATTATACATATCTATTGTGTGGTCACAGTTAGATGTAAGCTACAAACCTTGATATTCTTTGTTGCTATGATGCTTGGTAGGATGAAATGTAGTTACTGCCTTGAGATAGATAAAAGATAATTTATTCTACTGGTTATAATGATTTGCTTTATTACAGTGATACAACAAAGAATGTTTTGATTACTTCTGCATACATTCATTTGAAGTGCAATGGCTCTGGAAAATATGTTTCAGAACTTCCTTCGTTGTCCCCACGGATATTGTTATCTGGTCCGGCAGGTAGCCCCATCATTCTTATTTGTGTGATTCACTAATTTATTTATTTTTTTTCCTAAGTTAGGAGTGCTGTCATTCTATTCTTTTGTAGGCTCTGAAATATATCAGGAGACTCTGTCAAAGGCACTTGCAAAGCATTTTGGAGCGTGGCTACTAATTGTGGATTCTCTTTCACCTCCTGGTGTATGTTTTCTAAGATTTCCTTCTGTTGTTATGTTTATGGAGTTTTTGTAGGATTATTATTCCATACTAGTCTAATTTTATATAATTCATTTCATTCATTGACCATGGTCTTTATTGGCTTTCTCATCTGTTTGGTTCTGTTGGGATTGTTTCATACCAAAATCAGCCATATTGTAGACACAATTGAATTGATTGTGCAATTGAATTTTCAGCGAACACCATTGAAGGAAGTTGATTCTACTAAAGAAATTCCAATTCCAAGGACTGAAAGAACATCTATGTTTACCAAGAGAAGTACTCCGGCTGCTACAATACATATACAGCATAAGAAACCAGCTTCTAGTGTTGATGCCCAAATTATAAGTGGATCCACATCTAGTTCACAGGCTGTACTGAAGCAAGAAGTTTCTACGGCATCATCAAAAGGCAGTACTTTTAAAACAGGTATGCTGTTGTGTTCTTAAAATATAAGCACCTAGTTGGAAATTTAGTTTCTATTATCTTATTTTTTATATATGTTAGATGACATTCTGCTGACCTGACGCCTTCAATAATATGACGCTTACATCATTTGCAGGTGATCGGGTAAAATATGTTGGCGACTTCCCTTCTGCTGCCTCATCACCACAAGTTTTTCCTTCAAGGTAAGTTTGTATGGAAAAATTATACTTCGTAACATTTTTACGGTTAATGGGTAGAAGTGCTTGACCTGATTGTAGAGAGATGATGATATTTTTGTAGTTTAATAGCATTGTAATGCATCGGAAAAATTTCATAAATAGTAGGTCCCTCATTTGCAGATGTTACAGCTTTTGAAAATTTTCACTTTGGAGTCGTTGCACTTTGTTCAGCTCAGAATCCTAGGATGTTGTCATTAACTTATGGGTCTTGTTAACGAGTGCCCCCGGGGCACTCTTTAAGAATTCCTAATGAAGAAATTATTCTTTAAAAAAATTAAAGACTTCAATTTCCAATGCAATAAATACACAAACTTTCATAAAATCTTGCCACTTTTGGTGCTTAAAGTGTGCCCCAGAGGCACTCATTAACAGTTCCCTTAACTTACTATGTGGATTTTTTCCAACTAATTTATTTGAAGCTGAAAATGTGTCTAAATTAAGCTCCAGGTTTACTTAAGTTAAAATTCCTGCTTTGGCTTCTCTCTCGACTCTCGTGTATTCCTCATGGATGTTTCTAGATGGTTTCAATTTAGTTATGCAGATTTTGGTGTTTATTTATTTATGTTTTTCACTTTCACATTTTTTAATTTCTATGTTGGTGGATATTATATTTGACTGCTGGGTTTTTTTTTTGTGTCTATTTTCTCTTATTAAATATTCCCTTTTACCTTTGAATTAGTTTATTTTTTGTTCGTGTTGGAAATTAGTGTTTCTTTTTTCTGTCTGTTATATTGAGCAGGGGACCAAGTTATGGCTGCCGGGGCAAAGTTCTCCTTGCTTTTGAAAATAACGGGTCTTCAAAAATTGGGGTTAGATTTGAGAAATCAATTCCAGATGGAAATGATCTTGGAGGCCTCTGCGAAGATGACCGTGGGTTCTTTTGTTCCGGTAATTCACAGTATTTGATTGATTTGCTGTTCCATTTGCCACTTATTTGTATATTGTATGCTATAATTTTGCCATCCATTAAAAATTTAAATGATTTCTCTGCAGCCAATCATTTGGTACTTGTAGATGGTTGTGGAGGGGATGACTCTGGAAAAATTGCTATTAATGAAATCTTTGAGGTACCCCCAGTGTTATACTTGTCCAAAAGTTGTTTCAATTCATTCCTGAAGTAGTATACATAACACCCTTTTTTGCTATTGTGAACATAGATTGCCTCCAGTCTGAGTAAAAGTGGAGCACTAGTGTTGTTGATTAAAGATATAGAGAAGGGTGTGGCTGGGAACTCAGAAGTTTTGAAAAGTAAATTTGCAAGCTTGCCACAGAATGTTGTAGTATTTGGTTCACATATCCACCCGGACAATCGTAAAGAGAAGGTACTGTTTTATTATTATATTTGTTAGGAAGCATTTGAGAGTGATGATATTATGATTAGAGGTAAGTTTTTGCTGCTGCATCTGATGACTGCATATTTATACTTCCAGACCCAACCTGGCAGCCTTCTGTTTACAAAATTTGGAGGCAATCAAACAGCACTACTTGATCTTGCTTTTCCGGTATAATAATCATAGAAATTGCTCCTACTACTTTGATTGGTGTATTTCTAGGCATTGCACCCTCCTTTTTTATGGCTTTTGAAATGGATGGCTTTTTGAATATTGGTTAATATCAACATACAATGTTGTAGATGGGTATTTTCTGGTTCTTTCATGAATTAATCATCAACCTATACTATAATTTCGTTTGTTTAGGATAACTTTACGAGGCTGCATGATAGGAGCAAAGAAACCCCCAAAGTAATGAAGCAACTCAACAGGCTTTTCCCAAACAAAGTTACAATACAGCTGCCTCAGGTATCTTGGATTAATTTTACTGCACAATTTATGATCTTGCTGTGCACGTACAGTTCTTTTATCTGTTTTATTTGCAACTTTGTACAGGATGAGGCTTTACTTTCTGATTGGAAACAGCACCTAGAACGTGACGTAGAAACTATGAAAGCTCAGTCCAACGTTGTCAGCATTCGCTTGGTGAGTCTTACTGTACCTCCTGATAATATTTTTTGTTTCTTGTACTCTTTTATCATTCTATGCTTTCTCCTGTTGCTATTGTGTTGTTGATTCTTGTGCTTGTTCTTGGATGAGAATGAGATTAGCTATTGGGAGATTATTTATTGGGTGCCTTTGGAACGTGTCGTGTCACATTCATTTGCTTTATGAAATTTCCTCTTGTAGGTTTAACAATTCTGAATGTCATTTTAAACATCATATCGATGGATAAGTTTCCATTTTTTTTATGGCTATTTATCTTGGTCTTCCATATTCGTTTATGTTTAGTTTGCATTTTTCCTTATAGGGCTAAGGGTATTGATTAATGGCTTATCATTTAAGAGTTTATGCACAAGTTGTTTCTAAGTCGAAGAGGAAATGAGGGTAAATTATCCATAAGCTATTTCTATATGCTATACCAAGGCGAGGAGCTTACAAATATAAGCTCAGAACAACTTATAGACATGTCTCAACCTATCACTAGAAGTTCTTCCAAACACTTACACAAGTACTAATTAAGTTCTTCCCAACACCCTTGAGTCCTACAATTACTTTCAGTAAAATGATCCACTTGATGTTGGATTTTCAAATAATACGAAGACCTCGAATAAAACATACCTATAACTTAGCTTTTGCTTCACTCAAAATTGATAATTATTTTATTGTCTTGCCAATTGTCAAGCTTCTAATGAGGTTCTTCTAATGATTCAGGTCCTCAACAAGTTTGGACTGGATTGCCCTGAACTTGAGACTCTTTCCATCAAAGATCAAACTCTGACAACTGAAAGTCAGTTTTTACTATTTAAATGTTTGGAGTTACATTTCCTTCTGAATATGAAATATTCAGGTTTGGTACCACATTACTGATAATATGTTGTCAACTCTGTTTACTAGATGTGGAGAAGATTATTGGCTGGGCCATAAGTTACCATTTTATGCATTCATCTGAAGCTTCTACCGAAGAATCAAAGCCTGTGATATCTGCAGAGAGGTTGTTCCCTCATCTTTGTTCGTTTTCATATGTCAACCCAATAATTTGAGCAAAAACAATAAATTGAAGTTTTCTAAGTTTATTTATTATTTGTTTTTTAAGACCATTTTACTTTACAATTGTGCAGCATTCAGTATGGGTTTAACATTCTACAGGGTATTCAAAATGAGAACAAGAGCTCAAAAAAATCATTAAAGGTAATTTAAATTAGACAACCACAATTTTATACTTTTTTCATCCCTATTTTGCGGAGTACATAATTTTGTAGTACTGGTTTACATCCGGTTCTTTTTCATTTTCACGGTTTGAATTATGGGATTAATACCCATATCTATTGAACTGTTTATCCAGGACGTAGTTACTGAAAATGAATTTGAGAAAAAACTGCTTGGTGATGTTATTCCACCAACTGATATTGGGGTCTCATTTGATGATATTGGAGCTTTAGAAAATGTAAAGGACACCTTAAAGGAATTGGTCATGCTTCCTCTTCAAAGGCCTGAATTATTTTGCAAAGGACAACTAACTAAGGTGGAAATTTTTTCATTCTAGTTACTAATAATGGTTAATTTATATGCTTCAAATGATTTGTGGAGCATATTAAGTCGATCACACCATGTTTGTACCTCATTGCAATTACTTTTATTATAGCCTTGCAAGGGAATATTGCTTTTTGGCCCCCCTGGCACGGGAAAAACAATGCTTGCAAAGGCTGTAGCAACCGAAGCTGGAGCAAATTTCATTAACATCTCCATGTCTAGCATTACTTCGAAGGTATTAATGTTGTAACTTGAAACACTTTCACTGTACCATTGGTATTCTCTTATACTTCAATGACATAAAGCTATAATTTTGTTTGTTGCAGTGGTTTGGTGAAGGAGAAAAATATGTCAAAGCAGTTTTTTCTCTGGCCAGCAAAATTGCTCCAAGCGTTATTTTTGTTGATGAGGTTGGTTTAACTTGTCATTTATATATGTGATGTTTTCCATCCTTTTTCTTAAACATTTGAGTGCTAGGAACACTCTTTAACACTCACTCTTTTGTTGGGTGAAATCAAAGTGTGTGACCCACATTGGTTTAACCCAATAAGAGAGTGAGTGTTAGAGAATGCTAGAAATTAGCACTACTCTAAACATTTTTGTTTCCTTATGTTTTGACCATTTTTCCTAAATGAATGTTCATCTTGTTAGTTCTATCTTTTTTAATCATTTTTACCATTTAGAGGGTAGTGTATGCTTATATAACTAGTGGTTATCCACATGGCATACTTATGTCACGTATGTGGCATGGAAACATACAACAGCTGAGGAGGCTTAGTTACATGATTTTCACAATTTCCCTTTATTTGATCACCTTGTTTGTGCCTTTAAAAAGGGTAGATTACCATACACTATCTTACTACAAAATTCAATTGCGAGTTCCTGATCAAGAACGCACAGCCGGGAATCTTAGTGGTGTTAGTTAACAAGTGTAACTTCTTGAAGTTCATAATTTTTAAAAAGCATTTTACCAAAATCTAATCAAATTCAACTGTTCTTCGCATGATGTATTGACTGTTGTAAACTTGTAATGGGCTGTTGGGCTGAATTCAAAAAAGAGTTTCCACTTTTCTCATCTACCTTACATAAAAGATCCGTTCTGGGTTAAGAGAATCCAAATAGATTGTATTTTAGTCCAAAGGGTCAATGGTTTTCAAGCCATTGCCGGATTGATTTCACATGATATTTATGCTCGCCAGTTCATGGGGGGAAAAAGTAGGTATATTTATGGGGTGTACATAAGATTTAGTGATTTACATTGTGATGGGGACAATTATAGTAGGCTTCAAAGTCCTAAGTCGTCATTGGGGGTCAAAAGAAAGACTAAGTTGCTTGGGAGTTGTGAAGCTGCAGGATAGTGGCAGTTGTACGTCCTATAGTGTTTGTGAAGGCACTGATACAGTGGGTTGAAGAACCAGGGGTTGTGAATTGTAGTGAACTCCAAACTAATTCAAACCAAAAGTTCTAAAGTTTAGCATATTCCTTTACTGAACACCTCAGTCATATAGTTTTTGTGATCATTTACTACGAAGGCAATTCTTTAAATCTGCCTCAGATTTCCAATTTCTTATGGTTGCTGCTGCTTTATTATTAGTTTCAGCTAATTGTGTTTTATTTTTGTGGTATTTGTGGCAGGTTGATAGTATGTTGGGGAGACGTGAAAATCCTGGTGAGCACGAGGCTATGCGTAAAATGAAGAATGAGTTTATGGTTAATTGGGATGGTCTGCGTACAAAAGATAGAGAGCGTGTACTTGTTCTTGCTGCCACGAACAGGCCTTTTGATCTTGATGAGGCTGTTATTAGGAGGCTTCCGCGAAGGTAAACATGTTATGTTTGATTTTGATTTCATGTATTATATATTTTGTAGATGAGATTTATTCCAACTCATGGTCTTCCCTATTTTTTTTTGTTGTAGATTGATGGTTAATTTGCCAGATGCAGCAAACAGAGAAAAAATTATGAGGGTCATTTTAGCAAAAGAAGAATTAGCGCCTGATGTTAATTTAGAAGCATTAGCAAATATGACTGATGGATACTCCGGAAGTGACCTAAAGGTTGTGTTTCAGTACATCTTAATCATCCACTCTTGCTTGCTTGAGAATGTTGCACATAATTCTAGGTAAAATATTCTCATTGTTATATTTTGATTGCAGAATCTGTGTGTCACTGCAGCGCACTGTCCAATAAGGGAGATCTTGGAGAAGGAAAAGAAGGTTAGTTCATATATAATTTCCTTGGTTGAAGTCTCCATGATTTCTCATCATTGTTTTGTCTTGGCTGCTCTCAAGGATTGCATTAAGTTTCATTTCACTTTGTAATTTTCGCCTCTTTTTAAATCTGTAGAAATAATATGCGCTTGCAGTTGAAAATCTGTCAATTGAGTGCTGATTGAATCATTATGTAGATGCAATGGAAGTTTTAATGTTACATCTCTAAATTACAAATTACCTAATTCTTTTGAGTAATTTTTTCTGCCTAGAGAATTTATTTTGGTGGGGAGGGGGTACTAAAGAGTCTTTAGTATCCCCTCTATGGCTCAGGGTAGCCCCCTTCTAGTGTGGTGCCCAAGGGACCCCTCCAGAGGGTTCAAGGAGGGATTGAGGGACATGAGTGGGAAAGGATGTTCCATCAGGGGTGTTGAACCCTTTATCGGGAGCTTGCTTGCGAATTTCCCAACCGAGTTATCTAGGCTTGTGGGTTACCTTGGAGTTTTTAAAGTAGTCACAACTCCTAGAACCACTTAAAGTGGTATTTATCTTAGCGCAAATTTGTCCTATCTCTGTTTATGAAGTTTATTTTGTTGGCTGTTTATTTGCTTGGCCAATTCTGCATTCCACTTTCGTTTGAGTAAATGAGGATCTTTTTGGTTCCCTTACTTGCCTTAAAAAGTAAGATATCACCAAGTCTCTCTTGCTTTTCTAATTTTCTTTTCACCTGAGTTCTAATAAGAGGAGAAGTGAGAAGCGGTCTAATCATCAGAGTCTGAAATGTGAAAAGTATATATAATAGAGAAGTGATTGAGAAAATTTCAATCTTGCATTACAATTATCACAAGAAAAGTTATAAACTAAGTTTTACAGTCCCTGAGCTCATCTGAAGGTCAACTTCTGATGTGCCACTTTATTGTAGAATGTGTTCTGTGATTCTTTGCTGCCTCTGTGCTCTATCACTGGTTTTTCAGCGGGAATGGTTGAAATTCTAATGCATGAATTATTTAACTTTACTGTTGAAGATGTAATGTACAAGTTCTCCCTTTTAGTATAGCAAATGTTTACCCAATTACCATTGATAGTTGTCTGAAATGTAGTTTAGGGCCCAGTGATCTCTTCCTCACAACTTTTACATGCAATGTCTTTCAGGAGAGAACCTCGGCATTGGCTGAGAACAAACCTTTACCTGGATTGTGTAGCAGTGCCGACATTCGTCCCTTAAAGATGGAAGATTTTAAATATGCACACGAGCAGGTATGTTCGTTTTTCTTTCTTTTAAGACTTTTCTATTTACAGTCTTCCTTTTGGAGTAAATTGTGAGTCATGGCAAAACATTATGATTGTTTCTTTGCGACTTGATGGTTGTGTAACGTTTCATGTATGTAAACAGGTGTGTGCAAGCGTGTCCTCAGATTCAACAAATATGACCGAACTACTCCAATGGAATGACCTCTATGGAGAAGGTGGATCGAGAAAAAAGACATCTTTGAGCTATTTCATGTAAACATATTGTTGTAGAATTTATTGCTTAGGCTATTATTCTATCGCCTAAACTGTGTCACAAAGAATGTGAAATTCCATCATCGGCCCTTCCTTTATTGTATATTACCATAGGTTTTCCCTTTTTCCTTCCCCCTACCATCATCTTTCTCTCTTCTACCTCCGAAAAAGTTTCTTAGCAAATATGAGATATAGGTTATTTTTAGTGACCCTGCTGATCCAACTCTACTCCCCGTCATTGAGGGGTGCCCTATGCTGGGATTTTCTCCTTGTAAATACTAAATCAGTATATTCCCAGTTTTTTTATATAGAAAATAAGAGTTCTTTTTTTTTTTTTGACGAAAAATAATATATTTATTATTTTGCTAATTTCATAAATTTATTATTTTATGGTGTTGTATTTGTGATTTGCATTGTAATGTAACCCCTCCCCTGCATGTATTTCCATATGGAAAACCAGACACCATAATTATGGTTGATGACTTGATGTAGTGCTTACTGCAAATCCATTATAGAAAGTGAATAATCTTACTAGCCATTGTTCAATTTAATTTAATATTCTGGCCACAATTACATTATGTATATGCAATTGTGAAGTTTATGATCTTTCTAAAATTGTAACTAGGTTTTCAAATTCACCCTGGCTTAGGATATGGATAATATTGTGCATGAAACATGGTCCTGCTTTGCCTGGATAGTGAATCATGTGCATACGTGACTACTGAACTGAAAATGAAAGTTGAGTAATAATTGCAGTTAGTTATAAATGTATTCGTAATATTCGTGGATTATTTCTTGCAGTGTGACAAAATTATAGATTAGCTTTTGTTTCAGTCATGATGTTGGATTAATGAGTAGGTCAAATCAGAATTTAGTGTACTAGTATAAAAACTTGTTGAATCAGTATTGAAGTTTTTGCTCCTACCATGTTAATCACTTATTAGACCACGCAAACTACTAGTATATGCTAGAGATTTTGCCTTGCTAAATAGTCATAAGCTCAAACGTAAGTATGCGAAAAAATGTTATATCAAGTTTAGGTATGTGAGTATGTCGGTATCAAACAAATCTATATGTCATGCTAACATATCATGTGTATTCTACTGCTAATGTTAGTAGTTTGACATTGATTAATGATTATAAGTCAAGTCAAACTAATCTTGTAACCCTATTATAACCACAATTAAGATACAATTCAAACAAATATATATGATATCTACAAATTAGTCCATATGTCTCATAATGATCAACATATTTAACCATTTTCCCTACGAAACATATTTAACCATTAGTTTAAGAAAAATGTACAAAAAGCAAGAGAGAGATTTGTAATTTTATTTTAGGCTTAGTTAATGCTTTGGTCTTAACTTATTTTTGGATTTCAATTTGGTCCCCTAACTTTAAACTGTCTCAAATTGGACCCCTAAGTATACCTCTGTTTACTCAAGTGGTCCCTTCTGTTAGTTTTTGCCAAAAAACGTTAACTTTGTCCATGGTGGCATTCCACGTGGGCATAGCGTTACAATTCTCCGGAGTTAGAGAGAGAATGAAGAAAACGTAGAGAGAGAAGGAGAAGAAAACCTAGAGAGAGAAGTTGAAGATTGAATCTGAAGATTGAAGAAAATCTGAAAACGAAGTGGATTTTTGAACTCGAATCGACTTTCCAGGTTTGTTTCCTCGTCTTATTCGCGAATCAAATAGTAAAAAAATGCTTTTTTTTCTGATTAGGGTTTCGAAACTCTCTAGGGTTTTGAAAATTTCAATGAATTTTTTACTTTTAAAGGTTAATTTCATCTTCTTCTTCGCGAATCTCAACTTAAAACATGTTTGTATGTCTGATTAGGGTTTCGAAAATTATTTAGGGTTTTCAAAAATTTCAATGAAAAAGGGTTAGAAATGGGTTCTGTTTGCATGAATTTGGTTTATATATTGTTTATTCCTTCTTAAAAGTTGAATTTTGTCTGTTGTGTTGGAGTTGTATATGTTAGATTAGGGTTTTATACTGTTGTGTTGTGAGTGGCACTGCCTTTTTCGAATATTGTGTATAAATTTGATTAGGTTTTTTTTTCCTTTCTTATATTAAAGGTAAAAAACAAATGGACCAAATCTTTGAGTGTGTGGTACATCATGCTGTGGACTTTAGTTGCTTTATGGACCCTGATTATGTAGGACCAGTAGAAACACTAGATTGTGACCCAGACTTTTTCTCCTACTTTGCTTTGTTATCAACCTTAAAAAGTTGTGGTTATGTTAGTCTTAAGTCTCCGTGGTATCATGACCCTAATATGGAAGATGGGTTTATTCCTTTGAATAGTGATAGTGGTTGTAGAAGGATGCAAAGTATTGCCCTTGAATATGATAGGGTCCATTTGTATGTTGTCCATCCTATGTCACAACCTGATATTGTAGCCCTTGACCCATTGTTAGAATATCCTTGTATTGCCCCACCTATCCCACATGTTGTTAATGAGACAAATGTAGGTCCCAATGGTGAAGGTAAAGATGCTGATAGTGGTCCCAAATCTGATGTGAATGGAAATGGGCCTGAGTTGGACTTAAATGACCTAGGCCCAATGATTGAGGAGGATGATTTGTTTGGTGAGCATGAGAATGGGCCTGGATTGGATGAAGGTGGACACAATGGTTTAGGAGAGGATGAGTATAGGCTAGGCAATGAAGAGGGTGATATGAATGTGGGTTCTGATAGGGAAGATAGTGCCTTGAATGTAGATTTTGATGACTCAGATGTTGAGGTGTGTATGGCAGGTAATTTAGACAGTGAGGTAGGTGAGAATGAAGTTAATGACATAACTGGTGGTATAAATGCTAATGTGACTGCTGAAACTGTGAATGCTGAAACTGTTTTTGGTGAGGGATCTGGTGTAAGAGAGAATGAAGCCACTGTGAATGAAGTGTTCAAAGTGAAACTATTGTTTGTGAGGGATCTGGTGTAAGAGAGAATGAAGCTATTGTAAATGAAGCAAGTGTTCAAAGTGAAGCTGTTGTTGGTGAGGGATCTAGTACTGCTAATAAGGGGGAAAAGAAGAAGGGAGGATCTGGTAAGAGGAGAGGAAGAGGAAGGCCTAAGAAAAGAAAACAAATGAAGAGCCTGTATTTGAAGATGACATAATTGAGAGTATTAGGAGATCTGTTAACAATGAAGGAGAAGTAGGTCAATCAAGTGTTGTGGGGGATATGGGATTAAGTGATGTGGAAGAGTTTAACTCTGATGAGCTGGATAATGGGTCTGATAGTGATGAAGATGGTGTAGAGAACCCTAAATTCCCAACTTTCAAGATGCCAGTCAGTATGAAAGACTATAAATGGGAGGTAGGTACTTTATTTATGACAAAGGTTGCTTTTCAAGACGTTGTTAGAAGTTTTGCTGTTGAGAATTGTAAGGATTTGACGTTCCTTGAAAGTGATAAGAAGAGAATTAGGGTTGTTTGCAAGGGTGAAGGTTGTGAATGGAAGATGTATTGTGCACATATTCCAGGTGAGGAAACATGGCAGTTGAGGAAAGTTACAACTGATGATCATACATGTGGCACATAATTTAGAGTGAAGATGATGAACTCTAAATGGCTAGGTTCTAAACTACGCACAAAAGTAAGAGAGGACAGGGACATAAAGGTTACAGCTATTATGCAGAGGGCACAACTGAAGTGGGGCATGGGTGTCAACAGAAGCAAAACTTATAGGGAAAAGAATTATGCAGTAGAATTTGTTGAAGGTAGCTTTAGAGATCAATATAGAAGGTTACATGATTATGGTGGTGAATTACTTAGATCCAATCCACATTCATATGTAACCATTACTAGTACCCCTTATATAGGGACTGAGGCTGACCTTGAAAATCCTGAAGCCATAGTTTGTCCTCACATTCAGAGAATGTATGTGTGTTTTAAGGGGTGTAGGGATAGTTTCTTCAACTGCAGACCTATTATTGGTCTTGATGGGTGTTTCCTTAAGACCCCTTATGGTGGAATGCTATTGGCTGCAATTGGAATGGATCCTAATGACCAAATACTTCCAATTGCATATGATGTTGTGGAAGTAGAGACCAAGGAATCATGGATGTGGTTTCTGGAGCTTCTCATAACTGATTTGGGTGGCACAAAACTTTGCAAAACTTACACTATAATTAGTGACCAGTAAAAGGTAAAACAACTATTTCATTCTCTTTAATATGTATTAAAAGCTAAGTTATTAATTGGATATGCCTTAATTTTAATTGTTGTGTTTTTTTCATGTGTTATGTTGAACATGGACTTTTGCCAGCAATTGATACCTTGCCTCCTGAAGTTGAGCAGAGGTTTTGTGTCAGACACCTCTACAACAACTTTAGGAAGAAATTTCCTGGCAAAAAATTGAAAGAATTGATGTGGAGGGCTGCAAAATCAACATACATAAATGCTTTTGAGAGGGAGATAATGGCAATCAAAGCAGTTAGTGAGGAAGCATTTAATTATCTGTGTGAGATTGAACCAAGGCATTGGACTAAGGCAATGTTTAAAGGTGATTCAAAGTGTGACACACTAGCCAACAACATATCAGAATCATTTAATTCTGTAATTGTTGTTCCAAGGTCCAAGCCTGTTGTTTCAATGTTGGAGGATATCAGGGTTTATGTGATAGAGAGGTGGCAGAAGAATAGGAAGAAAATTGCTAAGTATGCTGATGGTGAGGTACTGCCAAATATAAAAAAAAAAAAATTGAAAAGGAATCTTCTTATGCAAATAACTGGATAGTAAGGTATGATTCACTTCTTTTATTTATGTTCATCTGCTAAATTATAGAGACTTTGCAATTTTAATTTAGTAATGTACTTAATCTTAATGTAGGCAAGCTGATGATCATGATTTCCAAGTTATACATATTTCAAACACTGGAGACAAATATGCTGTAAACTTGTTGGACAAAGTATGTGACTGCAGGAAATGGCATTTGACAGGACTTCCATGTTGCCATGTCATTGCTTGCATGAAACACAAAAATTACAGGATAGCTGACTATGTGCCATCAATATTAAAAAAGGAGCAGTATGTTGCATGTTATTCTAGCATGATTTATCCTGTCAATGGCCAAGACTTATGGATGAGGACAGAATGCACTGATCTTCAACCACCACCTGTCAAAAGGCAACCTGGTAGACCTAAAAAGAAGAGGAGATTGAATGCAAGTGAGCTGATAAGAGACAACTCACAAATGAAGAGAGCTACGTGTGGAATTAAGTGTAGTAGGTGCAAGCAAACTGGACACAACAAGTCAACATGCCCACTACCTCCACCACCAACAACTCAACCTGCACCATCTTCTCAGGCCCAAGCATCTTCTCAACCTGCACCATCTTCTCATGCACAAGCATCTTCTCAGGCAGCACCAACTTCTCAGGCAACACCTCAACCATCAAAGACTCAAGCATCTCAGCAACCAATTCAGAAGAAAAAGAGATCACCTAGAAAAAGAAAGAATGTGGACCAAGTTGCTGCAACTCAACCAACCCAAGCAAAAAAGAAAGGAAAGAGGGTGCCAAAGAAGAAGGCAGTATCTGCATCCCAGCCGTAGTAATTTAGTTCTGAATGTAATATGTGTTATTAAGCACTTTTGAATATCTTTTGGAATGTAATGTGTGCTATTAAGCACTTTTGACTGTTACGCACAAGTTCTGAAGTAATTTAGTTTTGAACATCTGATGTAATATGTGCTTGTTGACTGTTAAGCACAAGTTCAATTTCTTTTTGGTTAGCAATGTGTATGCACTTGTTGACTGTTAAGCACTTAGTGCTATAACATTGCTACTGGCATTTGATGTATTATGTGCTATAATGCACTTTTGAATTTATGGAATCATGTGCTATTATGCACTTTTATAATCCAGATTTTGATAATGGTTATATGCAATTCAACATATATGTAGCAGCTTATAGCATTATGCACTTTTATAACACAGTCCCTGTTATAGCATTATTGAATCTTAAAAGTTTCCTGTCAACATATAATGCTTAAACTGAACATCAACAAACCACAATTCATTCAAACTTTTGCATTCATTCATCATACTCAAAACATTACAGTCACTAAACACATTACATTCATTCATTCATAATCAACTTAAACATTACATTCATTCATAACAAAACCTAAACTTACATTCATGACAATCACATTACATTGTTCCTATTTCAAATAAAATCCATTCAAAACGGATGTGCTTTTGCAAGCTAACATTGTTCCTAAGACCAACACAATCCCAAAGCATACAAATCCAAAAATTAACGTCGTTATCAACCACTGCCTTGTTCTTGATAAGTCACTCTTCAACTTGTTTTTTTTTCTTTCTGTTTTTCAATCTTCAACTTCTGTTTTTCAATCTTCAAATCCCTTTCATCCATAACATCATCTTCATCAACTAACTTAAAGTAACTGCATCCTTTGTCACTGAAATTTGTATAGTTTCTACAACCCCAGAATTTCTTTCCACAATTTGGATTCAATGCATCAGTTACAGTTCGAATTACAACATTTTCTCCACACCTACAATTTGGTATTGACCTTCTCCTCAAACTAGGCCCAACCGAACTAGATGCATACGATGAATCATGAACCCATTGAGTTTTTGTAGTGTGGTTCGACATTTTTGGCTGGAATCTGGACAATGATGAAGAAAGAGAATGGTGGGAGAAGGAGGAAGGATGTCACGATGGAGAAGAAGATTGGGTGAGGAAGTAGAAAAAAAAACCCTAATTTTCTCATTTCTTTACCCTTTTATACTGCTTACATGGTTTTCCATCTAATCAAATGATAGACCCACGTGGAATGCCACCATGGACAAAGTTAACGTTTTTTGACAAAAACTAACAGAAGGGACCACTTGAGTAAACAGAGGTATACTTAGGGGACCAATTTGAGACAGTTTAAAGTTGGGGGACCAAATTAAAATCCAAAAATAAGTTAAGGAACCAAAGCATTAATTAAACCTTTATTTTATTTATAAAAAAAACTAGAATTGTATTTTTAACTACATTATCTTTATTTATTTTTTGACAAATCTACATTATCTTTATTTATCATTACTATAAATACACACATGCAAAAGACACCCTTAAAAAATGCAAAAAAATAAAATAATTAATGTCACCTTAAAAATTGAAAGTGTCAAATATTTTGAGACCATTTTCTTTCTCTTCACAAACATGTCAATTATTGTATGATAGAGTAGGAAGGAGTATTATTTAAATACTTATATCAATTAAGTAATTTAAAAATAAAAATAAATAGTTCTAATGTCCATAATTTTATATTTAAATTTATTTTTCTTGTGCCATCACATCATCATCTAAATATATTTCTTTTTTTCAGGTAGCCTAATGGTTAGAATTCACCTTTTCAGAGTGAATAAGTGGGATGTCCGAGGTTCGAACCTCAACCCCTGTAGATAACAATGCAACTGAGCTATACTCACGGTACATCTATATAAATAATTTTACTTTGATCAAATTAAACGCTAATTTTTCCCCTCAAAAAATAAAACTATTTTTTTTTTACCTAGACCGTGTTTGGAAGAAAAAGCCCAAACGTTATTCTTTCTTCACATTCATCAGAGTTTCGTTCCCGCTTCAATTTTGGCGGCAAAATTCCACAGATTTCCTTCCCAATTTTCGCTAGCTCAGTTAATTGAGTTTTGCGAGAAGCAACAATGCCGATAGAATCGCAAATAATCAAACCAATCGCAAAGGGAATCGTTCACAGAATCTGTTCCGGTCAAGTCATCCTCGACCTCTCCTCCGCCGTTAAAGAACTTGTCGAAAACAGCTTAGATGCCGGCGCCACCAGCATCGAAATCTCTCTTAAAGACTTCGGCGAAGAATGGTTTCAAGTCATCGATAACGGTTGCGGCATTTCCCCAAACAGCTTCAAGGTATTACACTATCACCTTAAAACAAATTAGTATTAGGGTTTTGAGCTTGTTTAATTTCTTGTTTGAAATGATTGCAGGTGCTTGCACTTAAGCATCATACTTCGAAACTATCGGAGTTTCATGATCTTCAGTCTCTGACTACTTTTGGATTTAGAGGAGAGGCGTTGAGTTCTCTTTGTGCTTTGGGGAATTTGACTATTGAAACGAGAACCGTGAATGAACCGGTTGCGACGCATTTAACGTTTAATCATTCCGGTGTTCTTGTGGCGGAAAAGAAAATTGCGCGACAGATTGGAACGACTGTGACGGTTAAGAAGTTGTTCTCGAGTCTTCCTGTAAGAAGCAAAGAGTTTAAGCGAAATATACGTAAGGAATATGGAAAGTTGGTTTCTCTCTTGAATGTGAGTGATTGCGTGTTTAGTTATTCTTTGATGTTCTATGTTTTCATAGTCGTGAATGTTTTCCATTTGAGTAAATACCTAAATTGATACTTGAAACTGTAAGATTTTATCAATATAGTGCTTCATATAAATTACAAATTTTAGAGATGCATTGGTAACCTATAATGACATTAGGTTGGTAATATCAGGAATCAATTTAAAACTAAGTGCAAAATGTCAGAGATGCATTGGTAACCTATAAATACAAATCGGCAAAGTTGATTAACATTATGCAATTTCGGCGATCATTTAGAATATTGATAACGTGGGGGGACATGTTGCTATTACAGTCCTATAATTTTATGGACTAATATCCAATTACTCTTTCTATTCCTATTGGAATTTATTTTTGGTTTATTTTTCTGCTGAATTCTTGCATTTCATATTCCTGTTTCACTGAGTTTGTTAATAAGTATGATGTATTCTTTCTGTTGAGTGCTCTTCAGGCATATGCCCTTATAGCAAAAGGCGTTCGATTTGGCTGCACGAACACGACTGGCAAAAATGTAAAGTCTGTGGTACTTAAAACCCAAGGAAATGATTCTCTAAAAGATAACATCATAACAGTGCTTGGTATGAACACTTTCAACTGCTTGGAGCCCATGGCATTATGTATATCTGAGAGCTGCAAAGTTGATGGTTTTCTTTCCAAGCCTGGACTGGGTAACGGAAGGAATTTGGGAGATAGACAGTATTTTTTTGTAAACGGTAGACCAGTGGATATGCCAAAAATCGGAAAACTTGTGAATGAGTTATATAGAAGTGCAAACTCTAAACAATATCCCATTGCAATCATGAATTTTACAGTTCCAACGAAAGCATATGATGTCAATGTGACTCCTGATAAGAGGAAAATATTTTTTTCTGAAGAAACTTCCTTATTGCAAGCCCTTAGAGAGGGCTTACAACAAATTTATTCTCCTGATAATGCCTCTTATGCTGTCAATGAATTTATGCGGCCTGCCGCAAAAGAAGACTGTTTTGAGTTGCGTTCCTCTCAGAAGAAGTCTCCTATCGTAACGAAACCAGCGTCCCTGAATGCGGCGACTCCTCAGGAAGAGCATTATACTGAGTTTAATACTGCTAGTATTTCTCGGGATAAGAATAATTCTGACCGCAACAGTGGTAGTATATCTCTCAATGAGCATAAGGAGAAACACACTACTGATTCTAATAATGCTTCTGAATCTGATGATGGCGAACTATTCTCACATGTTGAAGAAGGGTTGATTCGTGAGAGTGGTGGGGGTTTAATGGGCAAGGAGTTCACACTCAGAGCGCACAAAACTTTAAAGGGTGACAAGAGTGGAAGACAGCTGGCATCTACTCATATTGCTTTGCGCAATCAAGCTACCCTGGTCTCAAGGACAATTGAAAGTGGGGGCTCTTCTGATAAATATTCATCTGATTCATCAAGACATGTTCAGTCAACCCTTAACAATTTTGTTGCTGTAAGTAAAAGAAAACGTGATGACATCATTACAGCCTTGTCTGAAGTGCCTGTCCTTAGAAATCAAGCTCCACAATGTAAATTGAAGACTGTAAATACTGAAACCAATGACCTGATAACAAGATCATATCTTCATTTGGACCAAATTAATGAAACTTCTAAGCCAAGTGAGATTGAAAATTTGCAGCAACGTAATCCCGATGGCATCAACCACAGCAGTGTAAATTCACTGTCTTTTAGAGAAGACTCTACTGACAGAGAACCTAACATGGTACGTCGGTTTGCAGTCAAGGATTCCAAAGATTGGTTTCAATCGCTAAATTTCATATATCTACACTTACAGTTCTCTTAAGCATAGTTTTGCATGCTATTGTACTATGTTTTGATTTATAGAATTATTTGACACTCGTTCATTAAAAATGACATTTTTTGAAATTTGTGTTTACGATCATTTAAGTTGAAGTTCCTTAGTGGCTAACCCGTTACTAAATCAGAAAATGATATTAATGTCTTTAGCTTGTATTCATTGAGAAGTAAAAGTAAAAATTGCCACTTTGTCTTTGTTTCATACTTGCATATGATGTTTTGCAGAAACCACATCAAGAGAATAAAACACATCTAGCTGATACAGCATCAGTTACACCATCTAGCAACAATCTGATAAATACTACAGAGCATGTTTTAGATTCTCCCAAGTCCTCTGATCAGAAGATATTCTCCAACATGCAATTTTCTTTTCAAGACCTTAAGAGTAGGAGAGAGAAGAGACTTTCTTTGGTACAATCCAGCAAATACAGATATGGAAAAGCTAATGGCAAAAGGTTTATATTTCAGTACTCTCCTTATAAAGTAGGAAAACCATATATATGCTTACTCTTTCTCATAAATTTTTTAGTCACTATACGGCTGCAACTCTGGAGCTTTCACAGCCAGACATTGAACAGCAGAAAGAAAGGGTTTTGGCAGCAGCAGCCACTGAACTCGAAAGATTGTTCAAGAAGGAATACTTCAGCAGAATGAAGGTTGTTAGTATGATTCATATTTTTTTTTTATTAAATTGGATGTTGTTGAGCTGATTGGTTGTCCAGATGTCAATACTCAATGCTATTTTAGTAAGTGGGGAAAGTGCAACCAAGTTGTTAGGTTTTTCTAAGTTTTTTTGTCCACCATAAAGCCAAATCAATGTTTTTGGAATACAAAATCCGCATATCTAATCCATCATACTAAAATCATATTTAAATCCTTAGCTGCTCAATTATACCTACAATTTCAGATTAAATATATCATGTATTCAAAGGCTTATTACTTTGATATTATGTTTTAACAGGTGATTGGGCAATTCAATCTTGGATTTATCATTGGTAAATTGGATCAAGATTTATTCATTGTGGATCAGGTAACTTCCACTATGTTTTTGGAACTACAGATTCTGCAGTTTCTTCCACCATCCTGTAGAATGATTAATCGATATAAATGCATTCTTTTGCTTTATTTTGTATTTATTTTAAAAAAAAATGATTTGTGATGGAGAATAATCTATTTTCAGCATGCTGCTGACGAGAAATACAATTTTGAGTGTCTGTCCCAATCAACCATATTGAACCAACAACCTCTGCTTAGGTGAGAACTTATTCTCTTACGATCATTATACATAAGTATTCCTTTTTTCCCCTCTGAACTTGTGGGAACTGTCAATAATCACATGGTAAAGCTGCAAAAGGAAATTACTTATTCTGCTGCAAAGTTTTGGTGTAGATAAATGACTTGTTGAGTTCAAAGTTACAAAGGATGTTTAGAGTATAAGTTTTGATTGTAAAAGCACAAGCGTAATTTTCTCCTCTCTTTATTTGTTCATGATCTTAATTTTACTGATAAAAATTGCATATGTAGGCCAATAAGATTGGAGTTATCCCCTGAGGAAGAAATAGTTGCTTCGATTCACATGGACATAATCAGGTATAACTAGAGCCATATTTATCAAGTGGTGATATATTGATTCTCCATATTGTGTTATTGTCAGAAACTAGATTTCATCAACAGGATTCTAATATCAATCCTGCATCATTAATCAGACTGTTTGTGTTTCTTGTTTACTATAGCCAGTATCGGAAATGATGCTGCACCATGATCTCTGTATTCACTTTCTCATTTAACTAGTATGATTGTCATAGTGAGTTGCCACTTGCCACAGATGATCAGCCTTAGAAAATGAACATATTGATTATCTTTTTGTGTATTTAAGGATCTCTTGAAGTAATAATTAGTGTCACCCTAATGCACCTGTCATGAATTTCTCTACTACGCAAAACTTGACATGGCCGACTTGACAGCTGTGTCAATTCAATGGCTGACCTGTGCTGCCTTAATTGATAATGAATAAATAATTTTAATAATAATTCAATGATTTATTGATATTGAAAAAAAACATGCATACATATGTTGGATTTATTATATGTTTGAAATCATTACTTGGATCCTTAATCACGTGAAGATGCAGATATAAGATTTTTTATATTTAAACCACCAAATAACTGGTTGAATTTGATTTCATATGATGTTTTTGGAAAGTATGATGTTCGATAATCTTAAGATGCATTTGTGACGTGCTTACTGCTGAGAAAAGAGAATACATCTATTAAAAAGTTCAAGTTGACAAAGCTTGAGTGATAGGCATGTAGAAACAAAAACCAAAGCTGTGAAGTTTGAACTTGAGAGCCCTCAAATTGTTCAACTAGTTGTTTCCTGTAAGCTAATGTCTTCAACAATGGTTGTGTGTTGTGTCTGCTATAAATACCACATGCACATTAGAAATTAAAACATTTGCATAATTTATGAAAGGTTGTTGGAAACGCCATTATATTTGATTCAGTCACTCTCACAGTAAGATACTTTTTTTTCCCTTTCCGTGTGGGTTATCTTTAAAATTGAGTTCAGTGTTCTAGATCCAATATTTTATGCTTTAGTTGCGTTCTTTTTTGCATCTTTATGGCTGTAGTTAGTAACATGAATTTGCATTATATCCATTTCAGGAAGAATGGATTTACTTTGGAAGAGGATCTAAATTCACCACCTGGATGCCGTTATAAATTAAAGTCTGTCCCCTACAGTAAAAACACCATGTTTGGAGTCGAAGGTAGAACCTTTGAATTTTATGGATTCTATCTGTGATTAATTTAATGATTCTGTTGGTTTATATAGTCATGATTGACCAAGGGAAAACATATTGTGTGCATTGGATATGTGATTCTCTGCGCATGATACTCTTTTTAGTTTTCAATTTTTGCATTCATTTCGGAAGATGATTCAGGCCAAGCTGGAAAGTCTATTGACTTACACGGCTTTGGTTGATTTCAAATGTCATTTGATATTTGATTTGATATGTGATTCTTTTGTGCATTGGATACATGCTTTTCTGTGCATGATACTCTTTTTAGTTTTCAATTTTTGCATTTATTTCGGAAGATGGTTCAGGCCAGGCTGGAAGTATAGCTGACTTACACGGCTTTGGTTGATTTCAGATGCCATTCACATAACCTAGTATCAAGATGATGGTAGAAAATGGTACACTGAAATATTGGAAATTCTGTATTAGAAACAGAGGACCAGTGATGTTACAAGAAACACACCAGAAACGAAATAAGAAATGAGAAAATGTTTCAAATAAACCCTTGGTTCTAAGCTTGGATCTAAAGATTGGCATATACATATTTGAATCTTGTGAATGGCAAGGGAACTTTTTTGCTTAAACATTCTTTTGATATTTCTCTTAATCACTGTGAATCACTTGCGCATAGAATGGTTATTGAAATGAAGTTTATTATTAAGAAATAAAAATTGCATTGAGTGATTGATGAGAAGCATTTTTCTCCCAACAGATGTTAAGGACCTGATTTCAACTCTATCTGATGGTGATGGTCATGGAGAATGTTCCATAATTGGTAGTTATAGACAGGATTCCTCAGATTCAGTCTGCCCTCCAAGAGTTCGTGCAATGTTGGCATCTCGAGCATGTCGATCATCAATTATGATTGGTGATGCACTTGGAAGAAATGAAATGCAGAAGGTAGTAAAACACATTACATTTAGCATCGCCCCTCACCGTATTTTATTTTATAGCACGTGCACACCTTTACAAGTATCTGGTTCAATTGAACACTAAATGTAAGGAAATTGAATTTTAGACTGAGTTTTTTAGTTTACTCTAATTGTTTCAGATACTTGAGCATTTGGCGGAGCTGAAATCCCCGTGGAATTGTCCTCATGGCAGGCCGACCATGCGGCATTTAGTTGACTTGGCGAAAATTCATAAGAGGTCAGAATTAACAATGCAGGAGTAATTAATTATGGACTTTTACTCCAAAAGTTATTTTTAGATTGTAAGTTAAGGGATCATCATGTAAATTATTTTGTACAAATCCAATGTACATAACATTTGCTCTCAAACTTCACATTTAATGGAGGGATGTCTTGAGTGTCTTTGTATAGGCATGCCTGATGTGCTGGACTAATGGTCTCTACAGAATTCTAGGGGCGCTGATTCATTCTTGCTGTTTCATTATTGACTCTTTGTTTTTGTTTTCATCTGGCCTTGCTCCGATCGTACCCATTTTTTTATTTTATCTTTCG
>Ga0315913_1001092_pt1 | contig 28345 bp, 18 predicted proteins | sample MpolsnodulesMG_FD_207736 | JGI IMG/M metagenome (GOLD analysis project Ga0315913, IMG submission 207736) | Medicago polymorpha root nodule microbial communities from Los Angeles, California, United States - small nodules | ecosystem: Host-associated > Plants > Roots > Nodule | place: USA...
GTTCAACTGATTAGTTCGGTCTAGTTTTTTTAAAATCTTACTTTTGTTATTGTAATTTTTTTTTTTAACCCTCCAATTATCAGAAAAAATTATATAAAAATGATTAACATACGGTTGAGTGGGTCCTCTACGTGACCACCAATGCCATGTGTTAAAGATAAGCATATCAATTCCTTTCCACAATTTGCTTCCTTGTATGGAATCAAGCTTCAAGACTCTGCCTATATCCTCTCGGACAACATCCACTAAATACACGTTCCTATCAAGCATCACTTTGACCTCATACTCCTGAAAATATTTTAAAAATAAAATAACCTTATGAAAGGAAATTTCCTAAGATAATGATGAACTCAAATAATGCAGTACTAAAAAACAAAGCTAGTTAGTTCCACATAAATACAATCATAAAATTTAATGAGACGTGGCTAAGTTGGCAATATTCATTGAGATTATGGGTAAGAGAATCTATGTTTGATTCTGACAAAACACACATTTTGTGAGGCAGAGATATAACTATATTTTACATCAATTGAGGATTAGTTTCAAGATTGATGAAAGTAGGAGATGTATTATGGAATCTCAATTAAGCTAATAACTCAATTACAATGGTTAAAAGAAATATAACAAGGGCCCGTTTGGATTACTCAGATTTTGAGATTTTACAAAACAATGTAAATAAATAAGTTTTTATGTATTATTCATAAATTTATAAACGTAGTTTATGAAAAAACATTTTACAAATATACATTTATCGTTAGTGGGAACTTATAAATTAAATAAAAGCTTATTTATTTGCATAAATTATTTTACATAAACTCAAAATATATCTAATTAAAACGGGCCTATGTCTTGTAAGTATAATCCATATAATAAAATGCTGCAAAAATGTTTGATATGCTAAGACACCGATTCAAACTTACAATTTCCTAATTTTTTCAATATTTAGTGTTTGTGAATTTTGCCGTTAAGATTGTGTGAAAAAAATAATACAATCATAAAGTATATAATGTAAATTTGGTCACTGCCCAAATATGAGAAAATAAATGTGTCACTTAATTGAATATTAAAGCCTTTTGATCTTGAAAGCAATTCGATCCTAAATAAGAGAAAGTAATAGGAGTTGGATCTTGAAAGTAAGAAGAGGGGGTGCATTAAAAATGGAAGCAACGTATGGAGATTGCCATTTGCCTAACTTACTTGTGAATATGGACAACCATTGACATTACAACAACCATTTGTAACTAACCTCACTTTGTCTATTTCTTATGGTTGCAATAACAATAATTAATGGTTGATATTATTCACTTTGTTTCCTTTAACATAGAGAAAAATAAATAGCATAAAGTATATATCTTACCGTAAATGTAAATATAGAAACATCTCCAACTCTAACCACAGTGTAACTGGAATTAGGCACTGCAGAATGAAGCAAGCAAGTCAAAGACTGCCATTGATTTCTGCTCAATGAATCTCCCACAAACATGATGCTCTTCCCCCTCATTCTTTCCAGAAAATCTTGTCCATTGAACCTGCAATTAAACATATAATAGACTATGTTATTAGATGAGTTGCGTTTTGAGAGTTCATCAGGGTCAATGTGAACCTAAATACTCAAAAAATGTGCACAAATAATACACAAAAGAGGTTCTCACGCTAAATTTGAACTCACAACTTTGTGAGGTATGGGTCAACTCCTATCAACTTGGTATATGTTTGCTTCACCGTTTTACCACTCTAGTCGTAGGTTTAGAGCACTTTTTGCCGTGGTTTTGAGAAGCTACTATTTGTAGCTTCTATGTAAACGTGAATCCCTACCGTCTTTTTATTAAGACGTGAAAATTGTACCGTCCAACCAAACACAGGTTTAACCGAGCTTCATTTTCTACTACTACATTATTGATTCTTAAATAATACTAATTGTTAAAATATCCCCTAATTAACATGATTTAATACAATAAAATTGATTTTTTTTTTCTATTAAAACATACGTTAAGTATCAACCAATTATCCTTTAAAAGATAACATACACCAATTATCGTTATACTTTATTTTGCTGACTTCACTTGCCACTTTGAGTTCAAGTTGTTTGCATGTAGTACTCCAAAAGTAAAATTAGAACAAAACTACAAAAGGAGAAGGGATACATTAGGAATAAATGGAATATGGGAGGTGAAAATAGTCATTATAAAACAAGAGTTTCTCAGTTTTGGTCTATTGCGGGTCCCACAGTAAGTGAGAGTGAATGAACCGACACTTTCTTTTCTCATAACAAATGATAGAACATGATAATTGAGAATCTAATTATGATGTACAAAATAATTTTTTTTATAAAAGAAAAATTAGATGAGGCTGCATCGAGGCTTAGGGTTAGGACAGACTCCAAAACTTTAAAAGAAGTTTACGCGTTCGAATCAATTTTTAAAACAATTATGGTGTATTGATGGAGAATGTTAAATAGTGTCTAGAGATATTAATTAAACAACTAAAGAAGTACACTTTTTTATTAAAAAATAGTGTAATCATAAAAACTTATATTTTTAAAACAAAAGTTCTATTTTTAGATTCCTTAACCAATGTCTCGAGACACCGGTTAACGATACCTTTAATTAATTACTCCACTGATGTTTTTTTTTCTGAAGTAACTCCACTAATGTTTGGGTGTTATGTCACATTGACATGTGACCACTTACAAGACCTTTTAACTAAACACTAATTTCGAGCCAATCCAAGCCAAACATTCGAGCCTTTAATTCCATTCCCCGCTAAATCTAATGTTTGTTCCTTAAAAAAAATCCAGTTGTTTTACAGGCTGTTATGATTGGATCATACCAAAAGGTCACATGATAGATCTCCTATTACAGTACTCTAAGTCTAACAATGAAAAAAATGTGTTGAACAAAAGTGTTTGAACCAGAAAACAAAAATAAAACCTTAATAAAAAAATGAAAACCTTAATAAATGGTAGCATTTAATATGCACAAATGATAATAAAGCCCGTCATCAATTACAAAATCAATGAAAGTTAATTTTTTCGTCACAATAGAACCAAACATATCCCTTAAATATGAGGTTTCAATAAATCACTCATAACTACCAAACTATAGTCTTTCTTTCTTTCAAAAAAAACCTACCAAACTATAGATGCCTTTTTTGTCATAACGTTCTAAATAACATTTCTTTTGATTATTATTTTTAGAGCAATGCTATATATCAAGAAAGATTTTATCAAGAAAGATTTAAGAACGACATGGCATAATAACCACCCTTAAATTTTATCAAGAAATTGTCCCAAAATTAATGTTAGCCAATAAAATCTCAGTCTGGCCGGAAATCATGGGGTGGTAGGTGTTATGTATTTTTTTATTTTTATGAAAGATTAATAAATAAGACTGAAATCTAAGAGTGATTATTCTGCCATGTCATTCTTAAATCTTTCTTGATAAAATCATTCTTGATATCTAGCATTTTCCTTTTTTTATAGCCTACCTATTGCATACAATCATATATTCATATTTATATATGAGCAGGTTTGTCGCATTACAATGGGAGTCTTTTTTAGTATTTTATATGCGTAATTACAAGAACTAATCCTTTAAATCGAGTAAGATTACAATAATCACCGAAGTTCTCTCATATAATTTAACATCATATTCCAATGCTAATTTGAAATAAACATGCTAACCTAACTAATATCTATGTTTTTTGAGTGAACAAACTAGTATTGAATATTATTGATTACAACCAACAAAAATTGGTACTAGTAGTAGTATAACTCAACTAAAAACACAGAACAAGTTAAATATTCAAAGGTAGTAATTAAATTATGGTAATGTGATACTAGTGTAAAGTGAAAATGACAATAAAAAAGTAACCAATAAGAAGAAAGAAAGAGTAATGATAACCTGAGTAAATTGCAGGACAGTGGTTGCCATCTATAATGAGTATAAATCAGATCAGGTCTTCCATTTGCTTCACACCTGAACTCTCTTTCTATAAATGGACACGTGGCTGTTGGTTTATACAACGGATATGATTCATCCACCACCCATTTTCCTGTAAACATATCACACTGTTGAGAAGAACCTCCATAACCCTTTGCTTTTACTCTCACCACCACCGTAAGAATAAGGAAAAAATATGAGAGAATATGGTGAGTATAACCCATTTCTCAACCTCTCAAAGGTTATGAGAGAGAGAGAGAGAGAGTGTGTGAGAGAGGGGGGAGAGAGAGAGAGAGGGGGTTTGTTTTGTTTTGTAACTCTCGTGTTATGAATATTTGTTTGATAAGCTCAAGGTATTTATATAAGTGTGTGTGGATGCATGTGTATACATGGGACACTCTTCGAAGAGAGTTATTTTGTTTTCTTTTGCTATTTTTAGCTCTTTCTTTTTTAGAAATTGTTGTTTTTTTTTTGTGTGAATCGAATATCTTTACGTATAATTGTAAAAATTAATCTTTTAAATTGGATAAAACTGTAAAATGTGACACAATTCTCCTTCAAAATATTTAACATGGATGTGTTTTTAGGTTTGATTCAAATCGCAACTTTAGGTTAAACTTATCTCATTCAAATGTTATTGATTAAATATAATGATCATTGATTGATATAATTGAATATAATGATTATTGATTGATATTTTAATCATAATACCAAAATGCATATTTCGAATCTCTTTGAGATTGATGAAATCAGAATAACATCGTCATTGTATTAAAGTATTTTTTTATAAAAAAAAAAATCAAAATGAAATTTCAATAACCAAACTTCTTTATTTGTCTCGCACAAGATATGTTAGAAAGAAGTAAAGAGAAAAATCAATTCACATCATAATCTCCTTCAAAAAAGTTACATCATAATCAAAAACAGTAGGACATATATACAATCCCAAAAAAAAAAAAATTTAATAATAAATCTCACAAATATTGTTACTTTTGGAAATATCATTCGAATTATGTTAAAAAATAAACATTAAAAAAATGACAACGTATTCCAATAACCATAGAAAAATACATCTTTTTCTAATCTTTGATATGACTCAAAAAGATAAGAAAACTAACATTACCTTCGTCTCTAATTATAAGGCTCTTTTGAAAAAATAACGAAAATTAATAAAATTGAAAGTGATAATAAATTTGTTTGTAATTATTATTGTTTTTATAATTTTATCTTTTAAGAGAGATAGTTAGTGTATGTTTTCAACATAATATTTAATGTTGATTGAAGAAAAAATATAAAATAAATAACGATATATTAGTAAAAAATTAATTAATGTACTTGAAAATATCAAAGAGATTATACCAAATTAATACATTGTCCTACAATAAAAACGTTAATCTAATAATAATCACCTTTTAATAGTGGGGAAGAAAGAGATCTCAATCACCAAATGACTACTACCTTGAAAGGAATTTACTACTGAAATTAGCACCATTTTCATTAAGCGTAAATTTTTGCCGAAAAGGAATAAAAGTAATTGGTGTTGTGTGGTTGTTGCAAGATGGTATGAACTTTCGTGATGAGCTAGGGATTGCAATTGACACTAATATGAAAATATAAAAAGAAAGAGCTAATATCAAATTGATTCTAACACAATAAAAAAGAAGAAAAAAGCTTGAGTTTTTTCAAAGTTGCTATCTAGTTTGAGAAGCGACTAATCTAGCAGAAGGTGGGGACAATTAAAGCCGAGCAAAATTTTGTATAAACTTTTTTTGGTAACAAAAGGGAAAAACGAAAAGGAAAAAAAAAAAAGAAGCTAAAAAAGACCCATACTAGGGTCGAACAAACTCAACATCCATTGCACCTGCTAAGAGGATAGAGGCCATATCAGGAGGGGGCTTCATTCAAAATAACAAGGCCAGTATCACTAAGAGCACCCTTTTTAGCTAGAAAATCAGTTGCAGTGTTACCCTCACACAAAGTATGTCGTAAACTAACCACCTAATTTCTAAGAAGAAGTTGTTTAATACCCATGATTAAATTTCCATATTTGTGATGAACATTCAAATCCTTTTGGATGAGTTCAACAACAGTAGTTGAATCAGAGTGACACACCACATGCTTAAATCCAGTATCCAAACACAACTTCAAACCATGGTATAAACCCAAAATCTCAACATGGAGAAGTAGGGAGCCTTCTCGTAAACCCCTTTTAGGAGTGAAGCTCTCAGTCCTACTACCATTCCATAGCAAAGAGATGGAGGAAGATGAAATACCATGCATGATAAGAGAAATAGTAGGTTCATGAAAGGAAAAAAAATTTAGAGTCTGACCAATCTATTATAAGCTTTCTCCAAATCAAGCTTGAGAATAAGACCACCTTTCTTGCTCTTCTTCTTTCTTAAGTGATGAATCATTTCTTGAAGCACTATAACATTGTCTTTAGTACTTCTTCCTGGAATGAAGCTGCTCTGAAGAGGGCTAACAATACGACTTAAAATAAGGTGAAGTATATTGACCAATACTTTAGAGATTAACTTGTACACCACATTACACAAACTAATAGTTCTGCAATCTTTAAAAGAGCTCGGATTATCACCTTTTTGAATCATCACAACCAGGATCTCAGTAATGCTTGGATCAAAAGTACCAGAAGAAAAAGCTTGTTTAACCGAATTCCAAACATCATCCCCAACATCCTTCCAAAACATCTTAAAAAAGATAGGTTGAAATCCGTCTGGGCCAGGAGCTTTGTAAGACTTCATACTCATAAGGGCTTGATAAACTTCTTCTTTTGTAACAGATTAAGTAAGGGTTCTTTTGTCATCATGAGTCAGAGCGTTATGATGGCCCCCACTTTGATATGTCCTCAACTCATCCAAAGTTCCAAACAAACATTTAAAGTACTTTACCGCTTCATTTCTCAATATATCAGGGTCTGTACACCAAGAGTTAGGAGCAATGTGAAAACCATGAATATTATTCCTTTTCCTACGTACTACAGTTTGAGCATGGAAGAAAGAGGTGTTTCTGCTTCCAAGATTAATCCAATTCTCTCTAGATTTTTGAAACCAGAATGTTTCCTCCTGGAAAAGGACACCTTCATACTCTTGCAAAAGATCCTTGTGAAGGAGAAGAACCCAGTTGAATCAACTTCCTCAAGCACACGCTGAATACCCCTCATTTTGGATTCTAGATGTTTTTTCCTCCTAAAGATATTACCAAAATGCTCTTCATTAAAAGTCAAAGAACCTTTCTCAACATTCTGAAGAGAAGCCACCACACTGCCATTACCTTTATTCCAAGCATTCAAGACCGCATTAGAATAATTGGTATGAGTACACCAAGCAGCTTGAAATCGAAACGGCCTATGTCCTCTATTAGAAACCTGATTACACCGAAGAAGAAGGGGATTATGATTAGAATGACGTCTCACAAGATGTTCCATTGTCGCCTCTTGAAAGCTCATCCTCCACTCATGGTCACAAACCCCTCTATCCAGCCTTTTAGACAATGAGCGACCTCCCACACAATGTCGATTCCAAGTGAACTTTGAACCAAAATAATTCAAATCCATGAAGCCACATTTATCAAGCATGTTACCAAAACGGCTAGCTCTAGTTTGAGAAAACACACTACCATGTTGTTCCGAAGGAAGTAAGATCTCATTAAGGTCTCCAATAAGGACCCACGGTTGGTCAATTTGAGTTCCAAGGTCCACCAAATAATCCCAAAAAAGTCATCAAGTTGTGTAATTTGGACTAGCATAAGCCCCTGTGCAAACCCAAGAATGAACACCAAAGGAAATCTTAACGCTGATACATTGTTGCATAGTATCCATAACATCATATGAGAAACATCTAGTTTGATTAACCACAACCCAAACACCTCCCGAATGACCTTGGGCTTCCTCCACTACAAGGCAGTTAAACCCCTCTTTATCCCAAAATTGCTTAGAGTAAGGAAAGGGTGTATGACTCTAGAAAATAAACAACAAATCAGGTTTAAACCTTTTTAATAACTCACGCATATGCATTTTACTCTTTTTATTGGTGAAGCCACGAACATTCCAAGAAATAAGAGAAAAATCTTTAAACACAATCATTGATAAAAGTAGATGAACAAGAAAAAACACTCACTAACCAGAGACCACTAATCACTCTAGATTGGGAGTTTCCGCAACAATGTCCTCCATTTCATCATTATCATCTTTATCACGAAGGATTTTTTGAGATGCCTCATTCCCCCCACCATTCATAACCTTTAAGAAAGGATCAGGAGGTTTAGGTTGTGCAAGTATTTCACCATTCACAAGACTCGTCGCATGAGCCGAAGTTTTCAAGTTAACTGTCAAAGGGAAAGTGTTCACACCTCGTTTATCAAAACCATCCACTTGCTTTTCCTTATCAAAACCATCAATATTGGTACGTTGTATGCTACTCTTGTTGGAAGTAGTAATATCTACATTAACACTTGTTTTTGGTGAGGGCCCCACATAAGCACCATTTGATTTATCATCATTCTTAACATGCTTTTTGTGATCATTACGTGACCTTTTGTTTTTATTATTAGTCCAAATCTTTGGATTCTCATGTAAATCCAAACCATGATTATAGGTTGCCACTTCATTCCCACCGTCTCCTCCAATTTTTAAGAACGTGAAAGGGTTAACACCTGGCTTTTTATTGCTCACTGGTTCCACTCCTTTAATGCTTATATTTTGCTTTTTTTTTTTATGACTCGGTTTTCTTTTGTTCACAATCAACCACTCCCCATGTAGTCCGACCTCTTCTGTTATTTTAGGAGCAACATCAGTTGCATAATTAGGTTTAGAATTAGTATGATGCGTCTCTCCCTCCATACTCACACTAACGTCGTCCTTTTGACTCTCCACCGTGGTGACCTGCTGTTTGGTCATCTTCTTCACATGACAATTGTTCCCCACATGACCGTACAAACCACACTTGGTGCAAAGCAAGTGTAGCCCCTCATACTCAATGTTAAACCAATGATTTTTGAACCAAAACCTCCCAACCACAAGAAGATCAAGCCTAATTTCAACACACACCCTGGCATATTTCCCCCTGGTTGCATCAAGAGTTTGAAGATCCACCTTAATGGGGGTTCCGATGGCCGCATCAAGGGCTAGTAAAATTCTTTCAACATAATATTCCATACCCAAATTTGGTATACAAACCCAAATTAGAGTTTTATCAATACTAACCTAAGAAGCTATGAAATTAGGTTTCCATGGTTGAACTGCAAGACAATGATCAAAGACCATACAAGGTCTGCCACTAATCACTTTTTCCCTGTCCTCCGCCATATCAAACTGGATTATGTAGAAGCCATACCCGACGTCCACCATATCGAAACCTTTGGTCAACTTCCATATACCCTTCAATCTATCACACATGGTAAAGAAACCAAGATCCTTCCCCAATAGTTTCACAATTATAAATTCTTGATATTTCTTTCTTCTTCCCACCACAACTGAATCATCAATATAGCAATGAGGTCTCAACCTATCTCCCTCTTCAAGATCAATTTTTGCAAGTTGTTTCCCAATAAGATCAATTGTTTCTTGCCTTGGCACTGGAACAGAAGCACCAACAAGTTTGTCACGAAAGGAAAATTGACGGTCATCCGATGGTTTTGGTGGTACAGCTGTCTCCGACTCACGTCGCTCACTGCTAAAGTTCATCGCTCACTGAAAAAGATAAAACCCTAGCAGAGAAAAAAAAACGCAATCGTAAAAAGAGAATCCAAAAGTTTGTATAAACTGATTCAATACTTTTTTTTAAAAAAATCTAGAGATTCAAATCTATGACCAAAAAAAGAGCATACTATCAAGTTTGAAGTCTATACCATTAGGTGAAGAGTCTTATTTGGAGAATGTGTAGGGGCTGTTTGCCAATGCGTGTTCGTCTTTAGGACAAAGGAGTCTAGTCACGAAGATCTTTCTCATATTATTTTGGGTTAATAGGCTTTTATCCCCTGTCATATAGGCGCATTTTGGTTCACCCCGCTTATATTATTCTGGGTTAATAGGCTTTTACCCCTGTCATATGAGCGCATTTTGGTTTACCCCTTAGGGAAAAAAAACTTGGAGTTTCCCCTTATAATTTAAAAATGGGTTAATAGGTCTTTACCCCCCTGTAATATAGGTCATTTCTGGTTTTTCCCCTTGTAATTTTTTTTGATTTACCCCGTAATAGGCCAAACAAAAAAAAAATTTCTTGAAAAATAAAATAAAATTTGTTTTTGTTTGACCTATTAGGGGGGTAAATAAATTTTTTTTTTTTTACAGGGGGTAAATCAAAAAAAATATTTTACAGGGGGGAAAATCGAAAATGACCTATATTAAAGGGGGGGTAAAGACCTATTAACCCTTTAAAAATTCTTTGGTTTTAGACCTTCAACCCATTTGAGTGTGCAGAAACGCTGATATGACGTGCTGGCTGGATAAAATTGCATATTTGGCACGCTGAGTTGGAATTTTATAATTCTTTTACAATATTTTTTTTGTCAAAAATTCTTTAATATTTTTATTTATTCCATTTAAAAAAACAACTCCCCCTAGGGTATGTTGTGGTTGGTTTCGTATACCCGTAAGGGTTGTTGTTCGATTAACCAGAAATGGACTGGTTACTAACGTATTGAACTCATCCCTCGATCTGAGTTTTTACGCTTCTCTTGAAAACCGTTGTGTTTGGTGGCATGTCCTTCGGTTTTATGATGTTTTCAGAACTGTTGAGTTCTGCAGGTTTCAAGGAGTCATAGCCGTCACTGATACTTTGGTACATTCGAAAGAGCTTTTATGCTTGCTACTTGTTTAGGGAGCTGTTGGCACTTGAATTTTGATACCATGTTTGGCGGTAAATCCATTCACCATTCTTAAATCCTAACTGTTTTGCAGAAGTTCACTCTTCATGTTTTTTTGTAGCTTGATTTCGTGGCCGTACGCAGGGGTTGGGTTGCGCGCGTAACTAGTGAATTTTTGTTAGAATAGATTAGGACTTGTCCACTTGGTATGGTTTATCACGATATATTTTCACATGGATTCTTCTACCTTTCTTTTTATTTTAATTTAATTTTCATTTTGCCTAAAAAAAGGGAAATGCTAACATGTGTCCTAAGCATGGGCGGTTCTATGGCCCGACGACTCCGGGCACCCGCCCGGGCTCTGACCCAATTTTTTTGCAATTTCTTATGTAAATCCCTATGAATTTCTTATATAAACCCCTATAAATTGGGCAATTTCTTTAGATTTTTTTGATTATTTGCTTGCAATTTCTTATGTAAACCCCTATAAATGTGTTGCAATTTTTTTTTGCCATGGCTTTACAATAATCCTGGCTCCACCCACTGGTCCTAAGGGCACATGTTAAGATACCAATAAAAGAAATTTTGTATTGAAAATTGCACTAAGTTATTACTCTTAAGAATAAAATTTAATTATTCTCAGTAAATATTTTTTTTTTTTGAAAACCTTAACAAAAGACATAAGTTATCATGACCAGTTTTTTTTTTTTTTTTTAAAGTGATCTATTGATTGAGTTATAGAGACAATTTAAGTGATATATTGATTGGTAAACTTTAAAGACATTTATTATGATTTGATGTATGGCTTCATACACTCCGAAGTGCTCAAATTTATATATATAATAATGAGTTTTTTTCTTTTATTCATAAATTCTATTTAATTGGAGTTTACAAAGCCTTATGTATTGTTGTTACTTATAAATTCAAATATTTTCCTAGTTGTTACATCGTAAACGATAAAAAATGGCTAAAAGTCTCAAATACGTTCATGTTATGTTCATCTTTCTCTCTCTATTTCTTGTTGTAACCGACGCTAGTAAGTCCACTTTAAACTTTTTTCTTTATCAAACACAAAATCTTGAGAATTTTTTTTCTGCCCATATCACAAAAAAAATTGATATGTCTACCCCTAATTCAAAATTATTGATACAAATGCCCTTGTTCTTCATTTGATATGGCGAACATAGCCTTTTTTCAACTTTTTCTGCATGTTCTGATTATAAAATGGTCATGTGTGTTCTACAAATGAAATGGAGAACATACATTTTTTTAATATTTTTTTTTTATGTTCTATACTTCAAATGGCGAACATGCCAATTTTTTTTGTTTTATATTTCAAATGACAACATGCCTTAAGTTTGTTTTTCTTCATCTTTTATGTTTTAATGAAAGAAAAAGGTTGTTTTTTTTAATTAAAAAATCCTAACTAAAAAAAATAAAAAAGCCAAGTAAAAAAATTGGTAAAAAATTAATAAGCTTGTTCGCCATTTTGAGTGGCAAACATCTAAAAATATTGGAAAAAAAAAAGTGTCACCATTTTGAATAGCAAACATCAAAAAAAGATACTCTTATTTGGCATCATAGGTACTTCTTCCTTCCACATAAAAAAAGATACTTTTGTTTTTGAGTGTTATACTAACACAGATTGTGCATCTCGTGTGTGCAAACCTCCTGCTTCTCCGAAGTGTCTTAATGTTCTTAGGTGTATCTGCTTATGATTTATTTGTACGTCATAATGCTACTACAATAATGATTTTTCGTACACTTTAATTTGTGTTTAAGAAACATTTCTATATTGTAAACAAGCTCATAAGAATTTTATAATATTATAATTGTTTATTGACAAGATAATATTATAAAAATATTGTTTTTTAGGGGATTATTATAAAAATATTTTTTTTTTGAAGGAATTATAAAAATATTGTTATTACCTTTGTTCTCTCATAAAAAATATTGAGAACAACGTCATCCACAATTCCTCCGACAGAAAACGTCATTTCATAGTTTTATAGTGTATGTTCGCTCATGCATTAAATGTTTGAGTAAAAGACACTCTTCTCCCCTCAAAGATATGAGTATTACACTCCCTCCCCTCTTGTTATAAAACACACACTCCCCTCCTTTGATAGTTACAAAATACACATTTTCACCAATATTTAAACAATTTGTTAACTTTTTAATCATTTATGTTGTACAATATTTTCTTTTACCAAAATAACCCTTAACTTCTCCAAGCATGTTACTCCACCTATTTCATTCAAATATTGTTAAAATTATTCAACTTCAGGTTCAGTTTGGACTTCGGCTAATAGAATTAAGAAGTTTCATATGGCAGCGTCACAAAGTTGAGCATTTTTCAAGGTCGTGTGGTTGTGCGCTTTATCATATCTGAATTTGTTTCAATATATGAACATCTAACTTGCGATTGATCAAATTTGGTTGAGAAGGGTTTTGGGGTTGTTACTTATGCTTTTTAAATTCTAAAATTCCTATTGGAAAAATTTAGGAAAAGATCCAAATATTACATATATCGGTTGAAGAAATTTTCAGTGTTAGAGTCTTTTTTTTAATTGCCTGCAAATTAACTTGTTTCAAATATCAATTGTTGTTCATGGATGTTACAAGCAAAAGAAACAATCCGTAAAGAATTGATAAGGATATTTTGGTAATAAAAAAATTATATTTAACGTTTGTTAGAAGATGTTAACGAAAAATGCACAAATGGATCAAGTTGTAGTGCATTTAATCTATTAAGGGAGGGGAGTGTGTGTTTTGTAACAAGAGGGGAGGGGAGTGTAATATTGATATCTTTAAGGGGAGGGGAGAGTATTTTACTCAATTATAAAATAGATCACATTTAATTTAAATAAGCTAAATGAAATGATAAACACCATAGTTATATTCCAACTGCGAATTTTCCACTTTTTGATATTTTAAAATATTAACTACTAAACTATTTGATAAAAAAATTCAATCATGCACGACCCTTGTAAAAAATAAAATAAACCATATTTACTATTTTATTCCTTATTATATACTTTACTGTAAATTGTAAGAAATGTAGATCTTTGTCTATCACACAATTTAATCGTACAATTTATAAATTATATTCATTCTCAATTTAATCTTTTTCTATCATACAACTTTTGTTTTGCCATCCAAATAGATCTAGCAATGTAGTTTGTTGTTCGCTTGCCTTCTATTAAAGTGTAAATAATAGTTTATATTTAAGGGGAATTTTTAGTAGTATTTCAAAAAATAGAAACAAAGTTCTATATTAATGCCATGTATTTGGAAAATCTAAGTTTTTTTTATACCAAGTTTGTTTTTTTGTTATGTGTAAATTTAAACTTTTATGAAAGACATGACATGAAAGTTTTTGTTACTTATATGGTTCGTTTGATAAGGTAAAAAATGAAGGACATGACTTGACAATTTCAGTTGTATAGTGTTTGATTTGTAAAACTGTTTTAAGGACGAATCAAACCGGAGACAAGCGACATGACAGAAATAAAATATTTTGTCCCTCACTAAACCACAACACAACTATCTGTCCCAAATACAAATTGTCTAAAATACCTCAATAGCCTTTTGTCTACCAAAAATCATATAAGACCAAATATTATTCAATACAATAAAATTTTGTCATGTGTTGTTCTGCCTTTTGTTGTGTTGTTCTGTCTTGAGCTGTTTTGTCCAATATTTATTACTATTTAGCATATCAAACACACTCATGGTAATGGTTCCTTGAATAGTTAAAATTCTATTGATAAGTGCTTAAAAGTGATCTAATTCATGTGTTAGTTTAGGCATTTTGGTGATTTGATTTACAAGTTATTGATGGAAAAGCTTCAATTATGTGCATTAATGCCATTTATGCTTTACATGCCTTACTCAACCCTTTTTGTGCAGGAAAATACAAGCAAGGATAAAATTTTACCAAGTTCACAAGAATTTTGCCATTAGCGAGAAAATGTCGCCGTTAGCGAAATATTGGCAAAGTTCTTGTGAGGTTTCGCCATCAGCGAAGTTGTGGGCGAAGTTCAGAAGCAGAAGGCCAAATTTCGCCATTAGCGAATATTTCGCCATTAGTGAAGTTGCAGCAGAAAGATTTCGCCATCAACGAACTTGAGGAAAGTCAAGTGGATAAGGGACACGTGGAGCAAACCCATTGGTGCAGAGACATATTTTCAGCATTTCGCTGATAGCGAAATTTCGCCGAAGTAGCCCATATAAATATTTTTCTCTTCTCTTTCCAACAATTCCACTACTGTTTTATTCATTTTTTCTGCATACTTAAAGAGAGACTGAGGCTTTTCTAGAGAGAGAAACACAAAGCAAGGTAGTTAAGAGTAGATTCAACCCAAGATTTGTTGAGACATCATGAGTCTAGGCATGAAATCTTCATCTTTTCTTCATCCTTTGCAAAGTTATCATAGACATATGTAGCTACATCTATCCTTGTGGGTTTTGAGGTATTCAAACAAGCTATTATGTAAACTCTTGATCTTTTAATATTTGGTTCTAGCTTATTTATTCAATATTGTTGTTATTCTTGCATTTAAAGCTTTATTGAGATATAAAATGATATTGACAAATACTTTTGGATCTAGGAATAGAATAACAATCTATCTAAGTTTTCATTCTAGACATAGATGTTAATCTTTGATAATCAATTTTAATCTAGAACTTAATGCTTTTGGGTCGTTTAATAGATTGAGAAATCGTCGATTAAACGATCCGATCGACTTTGTGATCGTTTAAATAGTTTGAGAAATCGACATTTAAATGATCTCTCAGAAATAACGATATCATTTGGACACGAATGATATTGTCGAGTGATTGTGATAATATCATTTAAAAAGCTAGAATCCGTTATTTGATCGAGTGGGTGCAGTTGTTACGCTTGGTTGAGTGTCTCTGACCCCAAGCGAAATAGCCCTATCTCTACTCGTTTTACTTTTATGTCGAATAGTTAAAATAGTTTTACACAAACAAACTTTTATACCCAAACACTTAAAATGATAAATGACGTTAAAACGCTTAAGATATACGCAACTCCCTACGGAAACGATCCTATATTATACTCACGTGTAAATAGTTTTATGATATGTAAAGATCTTACATTGTTAAAAATCTCAAGTTCAAAAGAGAAAAGCAATTCCTATGGAAAAACAAAAGACTTCGTTAATGTTCAAAAAGAAGAAAGAGCGGAAGAAAAAGGACCAAACATTTTTTTTTTTTTGTTTTGTTTTTAGTCAAACTATCAATTATATTGGAGAGATAAAGTATGTGCAAAAAAAATAGAGTTTATTGGAGAGAGGGGATAGTGTATCACAATTGTTTGTTATGGGAGAAAAGATTAGACATCAAAATTATTGGAACGAGAGAAAGTGAATGAAAAAAAAGGAGTTTATTGGTGAAATAAAACGAGAGTATAATAAAACAAACTCAAAAAATCCACTTCATTATTTCAAATGTACTATTCTAAAACGACATTTATAAAGAAATGAATGAAGTATCAATTTATCCTAGTCTCATAATCCACTTCATATCTTTGGTAAATTACATTTTCAATTTGTTAATACATAGGTCGTTAAAATCTACAAAGTGTTGAAACTTCTATAAGGAGAATCCATGCTTATAGAATGCATATCTGTATCAGACATAAATTCTGAAGTTGCATTTGTTAAGATGCTCTCTTCTTGAGTCTCAGTTGTATAAACTTTTTCACTTTGTTCACAATACTGTTGAATAATTTCCAACTGTTGATGATACTGTTGAATAATTTCCAACTTATTGCCTTCAAAATCTTGGCTTGTGTCTTGTATAACTTCTTCAACAGCAGATTGTCCTTCAAGCATGCTTACAACTGATGACATGGTTGGTCTGTGCATCGGAGAAACACGAGTGCATAAAAGAGCTACATTGATCATGATCATAGCTTCCTCTTTTTTGAAATCTTCATCTAACCTTTCATCAACTAGGTCCATTATGTTACCTTCTTCCTTCAAGAAATGCACCTGATAAAGATGAAATACAAACTTCAAGACATTGTGATGAAGACTCAAATTGGATGGAAGGTATGAAGTTATGGATGTGTAAGTTACCCAATCAACAAGAGAGAAGCATTCATCCCTTGGCCTATTCATGGTGTTGTGCTTCCCACTAACAATTTCCAAGGCAACTACTCCAAAACTATAAACATCCACTTTCTCCGTTAAATATCCGTGCATTGCATATTCTGGAGCCATATATCCACTGCAACATCGAAATTTATATATTAATTCAAGTGGATTAAACTAGATTTTATGAGGTTTTATTCTTTTCTTCCTCACATTACAATTACACTTAGAAAATAATAAATACCCTTCAACAAATTCCATAAAAAAAAAGAAGAATTTATATATAGAACTCACTAAGTGCCAGCTACTCTAGTAGTTATATGTGTGTGTCCCTCATCTTTAAGCTTGGCCAAACCAAAATCGGATATCTTTGGATTGAGATCTTTATCGAGCAACACATTAGTTGCTTTGATGTCCCTGTGAACTATCTTAAGCCTCGACTCTTCATGTAGGTAAGCCAAACCTCTAGCAATACCGAAGCAAATTTTCTTCCTTGTCGACCAAGTCAATTTGAATTGACTGTTTTCTTTGGCTTCATTTTCAAATGTCATAGAAAATTAGACAACAAAATCATATGGTGTGTGTGTGTGTGTACACGCAGAGAGACACACACAACATTTTAGATTATATTAATGAAAGAGCTACGAAACTTGACTACATGGAAACAAAATATTTACCAAACAAAGCACAAGCAAGGCTATTATTTTCCATGTATTCATATATCAGCAATAACTGATCTCCCTCCATACAGCAACCATAGAGCTTAACTAGACAAGGGTGTTGCAAAGCAGAAATCAAGCCGATCTCGTTTATAAATTCTCGGTTTCCTTGCTTTGATTTAGAAGAAAGTTGCTTAACTGCTACTATTGTGCCATCTGAAAGAACACCCTGCAATTCTAGGAATTTATGTTATTTCTCTATACTTGAGTCAAGTTGTAAAGAAGTAACAACAATAATAGATCTTTCAATTAAAATCAAATAAGTGTACAGTGTCCTTAATACCTTGTAAACAGGACCAAACCCTCCTTCTCCAATCTTATAGGCAATATCAAAGTTGTTAGTTGCTGCTTTGATTTGCCGTAACGTAAATAGCCCAGGTTGGAAATCTAAACCCTTTAGCTCTGTTGATTGAAGTAAAAAAGAATATATAAATAAAATCAGAGATATTTTTTGAGTAACTTCCACATCAATACATTTAGTAAGTACAAAACTAGACACAATGGCAGCCTTGACTAAACAATCTATATTTTTATAAAATCAAATTCAGCCTGTTATGTTTACAAAGGTATTTCCCAAAATTCATTTTTAGGTCTTACCTCTTTCTAACGGACCCATATGTTGTCGACATCTTCTCCACCAATATATACCAAATATCAGTAAGATAACTAGTCCTCCAGCAACAACAATCACAGCAATTTCCCAAAAAGGCATGCTACTGCCCTTTTCCACCGGGGGTGTAAAGTCTGTTTAATTATGATAAGATATAAAAGATTTGCATATAGACCATATTAGAGGATGATGGAATAAGAAGAACCATGAAGAACTAGAACTTACCAGGATCAGCCGATATAGCCGATATAAGAGGACCATATACTGAATCAAATGGGATACCAGTTGTCCCTTTCCCAGCCCAATGAAGGCGAATCTCCAATGTATTACCAGTCACATTAGCAGCGAACTTCTTTATGATTGCCTTACCAGCTCCACCGGCTTCTTTTGCAATATTGAAATCCTTCAGCACCAACCTTCCCTGCAAATTGGTTTATAATGGTCAAAGGAAACTTGTTCAATACTAAACATGTTACTGAAAAACATAAGATGATGAGACCATGCACCTGAATATATATGTCAAATATACGCCTTCCAAGACTGTTATATGTTTGATCATCAGTAAACATTATCTCCGCAAAATGGAGATTTACAGAGTAGTTTCCATTTCCCAAGCAAAACCCATAATATGTTAGAGAAAGCGGCGAAACCCGTGCATCCATATACAGTTCAGCATTTTCCATGGCAAGGTTAGTTTTGTTAGACCAGGTATAGTAGTCCGCAAAGCTACTATTACTATCGAAGAAGTGACCAGTGTTGCTAAGTGCCCAGTTTGATCCAGTTCGCTGAAAGCTTGCTGGTCCAACTTCATTTGAATCATCATCATATGTCAAGCTTTCATTAGAAGTTATTTGCTTACCACCACAATTTATACGGAGAGAGTACGAAGCTGGAATGGCCAAAAGAAAAAAAATGCTAAGTACAATAAGATGATCACATTATAAATAAAAATTGTAAGATTAGAACCTAGAACAACAACCTTGGTTCGAAAGAAAACAAATATGAAAAACGCAAAAAGAGAATACAAGGATTTATCGTAGAAATAAGCTCAAATAAGCATTTGTAAGCTAAAATAAGCCAATTCAAACAGGCCCTAAGTAGAAATAATTAAGTTAAAAGCACCAGCAAGTATCCTACAATCTAAAGGAAACCCACGACAAATCAACTTACTTTTAGGACAGCTGAAGTTCCCCAAACATGAAACCATTCCCCTAAGAAAAAATAATGGTGTGTAACATATCAGCATAATCACATTATAATATGTATAAGCTATATGCCCTAAGTAGTACAAAACTTACGAGTTATTTCCTTTTGAAGACGATGCAAACAAGTTCCTAAGGGATATGATAAAGAGCAAAAGATTAGATAGTTTCTTAAAATCGTTGAAACAAAAAAGCTATGAAAAAACAAGGATTCTTACACGGTTCCCTGTTGACATGTCAACTGCTCTGGATTTTCAATGCTCAAATTGTTATATGAAAGATCTCTGCATGTGATTCAGAAATAAAGATGTAACAAAGAACTAAATGTAACACTTTTTGGTATAGAAATATTGAAAACTAGTGGTACAAAAATTTAACATGCAGAAGTTATAATTTTACTCAATAAATTAAATAAGTAGCATTTGAAGGATTACTCACGTGTAGTCTGGTCTAGCAATCCAATTTGGAAGCGGTCCAGTAAAACGGTTTCCAGTTAAGTATCTAAGTAAAAAATTAAGATAAGATTAATGAAGACTAGATTAACGGTATCAAGAAAGAACTCGCTCCAACGTTCTCAGCTTTCTCCTCATTTCCACTTATAGATTTACCTCTTTTTCTAATCATTCACAATTTAGTTTTTCAGCGAGAGGCAGCGACATGATTATCTCATGGTGATTTTAGAAGTATATATTTATTTATTGGTCTGAAGTTTTAGAACGAAAATAAATGAAGTGTATGCACATATACATAGTTCTAGATTGCGGATCGCAATTGCCTGCATTTTGCCGTAATATCACTGTGGCAGTGTAATTGCATTTTAGAACCACGCATGCACATGGACTTGAAATGGATAAATATTTATGAGAGAAAAGAATCAGATTCACTCTTTTGCACGTGTGTCTCTATCTAAAATCCAATCTATTAATAATCTCGATGTTTCGCTGCAAACAAGTCTAAGTTTGACTTTATCAGTTAAAATCACAATAATTTCTTGCAGGTATCTTTAAGAATTCAATTTGGTTTAGCTAGCCATTTCAGTTCAGGCCTAAAGTTAGAACCAGTGTATACAAGTAACTTAGAGGATATTACTTACAGCATATTATTGTTCTTCAGGCCGCCCAAGGTGTTCGGAATCTGTCCAGTTAATTTGTTAAAACTGAGATCTCTGAAAAATAAATTATGGTCAGAATAAAATAAAAGTAGCATCTTGTTTTTCACCAAAATATGAGTACTGACTGCATCTATTGTAACCGGTTCTAATGCATGTGAATAATATTGCAAGAAACTTCCTAGCATATCCGCAACAAGACAAAATTCAAAATAATAGCATTACTTACAATGATTTTAAAGTAGTAAGATCTCCAAGATATTCAGGAACTTCTCCTATAAGATTGCAACTCCTAAGCACTCTGTCAAAAAAATTGATAAAAATGTAAATTTTGAAGTTCCAACATGCACTTATGCTAATAATCCAAGCAATTCCCTTACAATGTTTCAATACTTGTCAAGCCAATAAGTTTCGGAAATGGAGAATCTGATCCTTTCAAGTCGCTTATTCTCCTGCATAACATTTCTTAAGCACTGTAAAACTCAATAAGAGAAAAATTGAATTTTAAATCCTTGACCAAAACCTATAAAGCACAGACACAAATACCGAACAAGATACTGACGTTGACATACAAGTATCGATGTGTCGGACATTAGACTCGCATTCAATTTAAACGTCGGTGTTAAAGATCACAAGAAAATACATCATACTTACAAGTCATTGAGGTTTTTCAGATATGAAATTCCAGAAGGAATTGGACCACTCAAACCACTCCCTTGCATCACCCTGTCAAAATTAAAAGTCATTCTTTTGACAAACCAGCTTAACTAAGAAAAAAAAAATGACGATTTAGAATTTCACGATAAGAAAGAAAAGGTTCATACATCCTCTCAAGAATTGTCCAGCTCTGAATGAAATCAGGTATAGTTCCGGAAAATTGATTGTCGCAAAGTCGACTGCATTTTCAGAAGGTAAACAATGAATACGATATTACGATTCATATGAACGTCAATACATTAAATGTTATTAAGAGAAGGATTTGTTACATGTGCTTCAGTTTAGTGAGCTTAGCAAACGTTGCAGGTAAATTACCAGTAAAATAGTTGGAGGTAAGAAGCCTGCATCAACATCGAAATTGGAATTAGGGATTGCAAATGTTGCTGGTAAATTACCAGTAAACTATAAATGGATAAAATCACTTATTTTCTAGGTGTAGCAATCTAGAAAATGGGAGTGTAGTCACTTGCAGATCACATAAAATAGCAGTTTGTTCAAATTCCGTTATATTACAGTACTATAATGCTACACTATGAGCTACATCACGTTTTGCAGAACGATAACAATTTGTTAAAATTCCGCTACACTATAACACTGATATAGTCGCTATTTGACAAAACTGGAATATAGAAATTGTGAATTCTACAAAGAGGCTTACAGTCTTTCAAGCTGGTGAAGATTCCCAAGTTCCGGTGGAAGATCTCCAGATAACTGATTGAACTTCAGAATCCTATGCATTTAGGGTTTCAAACTTTAAGTTACTTGAAAATTTTCATAAAATTGACATGGGAAAATTACTTACAGCTTTTGCATGGTGCTGATGTTTCCAAGCTCTTTCGGGATTGAACCCGTTAATCGGTTTCCTATGAGTGAACTGTCACAAAATTAAGAAACATGCAAAACTACTTATAAGATTATATTCCAAAAAGAAAACAATAATCTAAAACTAAAAATTACATAAAAGAATAGGAAATAAAAGAATGGTTAAAGGGAAATACATGTTGACAAGATTCATGGAACCCCATTGTGGAGGGATTGTACCATTAAGGTAGTTGTTTGAGAGATCACTGTACCACATTAAGTAAAAGAATCAAACATTAATACTGAATTATGATAATGATAAAAATTTAGTAAGGTAATTAGAATTAGAATTAGAATAACATACATTTGTTGGAGGTAAGGCAATCTCACAAGTTCCTTTGGAAGTGTGCCAGAAAGATTTTGTGACTTGAGAACACTGCATTATTATTAATTATAAGCTTGTATTTTGACACAATATAAGCTTGTGCAGCACCTTGAAAATTAGGTTCTAAATATATGAATTCATATTTAACTTCTTTATTTAGGTTCTGAAAATTAAGAGTAACAAATCTATCCACCACAGTAGTGACTAACCTACAATAAAGGATATGTTAAGCACACAAGGTGATCTCCCCACACAACACAGCTTTTCTAATAGTCATACACAAGGCAGAAATTGAACATCTAACCACACCACCGGCTTAAAGGTGTACGAGTCTCTTACCACTGTAATCAACCACATGTTTGTATCAAATCAAGGTATATGAGTCTATAATTGACAAGGGCATTTACAACCATTTTTCTCTCGCTCCTTTTCACTTATACACTTTTCTTAATATATGTGAAATGATTAAACTGTTCAGTTATTTTGGGACAGAGGGAGTATAATTTTTTCAAATTTTGCAAGTTGGTGCCCATATTTTTCAAATTGACACCTATAATACATTCTTAGAAATTTTCAATTAGCCCATTTAAATGGCAATGTGGCCCTCAATTTTAAAAAATTGTAATTGACCCCTCAAGATTTTTGATATTTTCAAATTGGTACATATTAATCAATCTTCAAATTTAACAAAAAAAATTATAAAAGTAGCCCAAAAAATTTTCGATAATGAAGAGACTAGAGAGTGTATTGGAAAAAAAAGAGTACAGATAAGACTTAAAATGAGTTTATAAAAATAATATTTATTATCTTAAAACTAATTTCATAGGATTAGTAAGGCACAATGTAAAAATATCATTATACTTGCACCAAACACATACAAAATAGACACACATATGGAGAGCAAGAAAATGACATACATGCTAACAATATGACAGACAGTGGCATTGGTAAAAGAGCAATTGCATGTGACAGCATTTTCAAACCCTTTCACTTGCACAGAAGATTTCCAATTATTTTCTCCACTACATGGATCTTTCTTGAAGTCCCAATCCTTCTTCCCAAGTGTCTTAGCTATCTCTTTCATAACTTGTACTGTATATTAATTCAAAACCAAAATTTGTTTTAATATCCTCATGCTAGACACGAAAAACTGAAACTGGTAGGGAGAATCGAACCTGAAACCTTAAGGAAAACACACACCAAGGTTCCAAGTCAACATCACCCGACCAATTACTCAAGCTAAGAGAGACATTTACATACCTTCTTCTTGTAAGAGAGTAGCTCCACTAGCAAATGAAGAGATGAAACAAAAGGAAAGAAACAAAAGATGCAACGTGTTCATGATAAGCTTCATATTTGAAACAAGTGAATGGAAGAAAATGAAATCAGTGTTTAGATGTGTAAGGGTTATATTAATCAATTATTGTAGCATGAGATACGTTCCCGGAAAGAGATGGAAAATAGACCATTCTATAACTTAATGAAATGAAAAGTCAATAGTAATGTAAAATAGACAAAATTTAAGTAAGGGCCCGTTTACTTTTGTTTTCCTGCTTTTCATTCAACTATGTATAAGATAATATAGACATGTATACACTTGAAATATTTTATGTCTATAATCAAATTATGAGTATAACTGAATTATGGTATCCGAGTACATGCTTAGTAGAGGTAAGAACAACCGAACTTTGGTATAGCCAAATCCTTCTCAAGTACAGAGGGTCCCAATCCAAAGATATTTGTAAATACGTCATAAATGGGTCACACCTGCGATAAACGGGTAACAAAATGATTCATTGTGTTATTTCACTTTTTAAACTATCACAACGAACTAAAACCTAGTCTAAACAACATTTACAGTCAAGATATGCATATAGGATCACCAACTACCATAATTTCTTCAACCGAAATTACTAACATTTTCACCAAATTTTGAAAAAAATAGAATATAAAACTAACAATGTGAATACAAGGAATTAAGAATACTTACATGTTATTATATCGATGAGTTGCTTGAATTTGATGAAATTGGTTTGTGAAAGTTTGGAGGAAGAAAAGTTTGTGGTATTTGTGTTTTGAACAAATGTGAGAGTTCCTATTGCTGTTTTGAAATAAACCCACATCAACAGTTAACTGTCGTTGGTTTATTTAGTAAGTGACGGTTAATTGTAGTTAGAAGCGAACGCCAATTAGTTTTTGTTAAATTTAATCGAATCATTTACTCTACACTTAAATTTTAGATTTGATTATCATTGGTATTTATTTCACTTTTTGTTTTTAGTAGTAATTCACAACATAGCACAAATTTGTTGACTGTTGGCTGGTTTAAGGAGACTTCAACAGTTGAATCAATAACAGTTGTTTTCCACTTCCTTCTTTCCCAATCACGACTTGATTATTTTATTTTTTACTAAGGACATTCCATCCATACTTAAGATGGGCTGCCCCATCAATCAGAGTATTATAAGCATTTAAAATAACAGTATATCAAAAAAGAATTTTGCTATGAGTCACACTATTTTAATATAATCCGTTATGGCTCTATTTGGCAAATCAATATTTGGAGCTTGTCTTATAGCTTAGAGTTTTTAAACTGTATGACAAAAAAGACAAATATAAATTCAAATCCATCGTAAACTATACACTATAAATAGAGTGTTGTGATTTTGTTCTCTGAATGTGTAATTAGCCGTCACAATAATCCTTTAATATATCAAATTTTAAAATAATTTTTGATTGTGCACTTCGTTAGTCAAAATAATTACTGACATTAAAATACTTCGTTAATATTGTCATATTAGTCCTTCAATATACTTACTTATTCTGATATCAGTCTTTATAAGTACTTACTTATTGTTATTTCAATCACTATATCAAAAGAGTTACTGAGTATTGAAAGATTATATAAAACGCACAATCAGAGATTATTTTAGAATTTTGATACAATGAAGAACTACTGTGACTACATCTTACACAATCAAAAACTAAAATAACTATCATCCGCTGTAAATATCAAATGACTTTTAAATATGGAATGACATTAAAAAGATCATCCTATATATAAGTTATCTTATTAACTATCCAGTATTTTTTTACCAAACAAAGTCACTGCTAACCAAACAATCTAATGTACTTCCTATGACACCTTTTCACGGAGAAAAGTAAGATGTAGAAAGTGATGATGTAAATACATCAATTTATTTTCGAATATGAAAATTAACATTTTAATGCAATTTACTTCAAAAAAACATTTGAATGCAATTATACATCATTTAATAATATGAAAAATCTAACAACTTTCGGCAATACTATAATAAATAATATAGAATGGGGATAGTGTTTTTTTTTTTTGGACAAGCAGAGGGAGTATTTGGTAGCATCATTTTATCTCCTTTTTAAACATTCAAAGTATCTTCCCAAAAAGAAAAACATTCAAAGTATCTAACCCTAAACTCACCATTTTATCTTCTTTTTAAACATCAAAGTATCTGAACCTCACTTTTACAGTATTAATTTTAATAAAAATATTTTCTATATGTAAAGCTTGGCGGCATGAAAGTTGAAATAAATAAATAGAACTTCAATTTTCATATATATAATTTCAACGTATGGAAAAATCAAAATTTATTTTAATATATTTGGTTGTTTAAAATAAAATTAAGAAGACTCGTAAGATCTTCTGGTGGAGAATCATGGAAGAGGAGGTCTATGTCTGATAAAACTCCAAGATTAGCTATAAAATCTCCACATTGGTTTTCCTCACGAAGACTGTGGTAAATTGAAACATTACTTTACTCAGTTAAATTATTGATGTCTTGAATCAAAACAGCATAACCATAAAACATCATGTTGAGACTTTTAATAAGATTGATACAATGTAAAGAGTATGAGTAAAAAATTAATTTTGTGACGTCCATCTCTTTGGCCAACATTAGGCCCTTGTAACTAAGCGTGAAGAAGGTAAGAGGAATGTTGAATATAGCCAGAGAAACCTGATAAATAAAAACCTGTTTTATTTCTTAAGACACCTTTTGTTAGCCTATATTTTTCTTATGTATTTCAACAGGCAGTAAGAGGTTTAAAGTTGTGTAAGATTCTTCTAAGTTCATGGTTGAAGTTGTTGAATTCGACTGGAAAGGGTGTTTGATTGAGAAGAAAGATTTTGACAAGATGTTGAATTCGACTAGAAGCAACCTTCAAAGGTTTTGAATCTTTTATGAAGAAGTAAGTTTGAGAGTTCAAACACGTGGACTGTAACACCCTAAACCCTTAAAGCGATAAATCACGCAAATAATACAATCATACAAAAGATTTAGAAGCTACTTCTTCTATAAGTCCAAAACATGCATAAATAATTTTTCGAAACATCGCAGCGGAATAATATCATAACATCTCCTCAATAGATAATAAAATCTCCAAAGTAGTCATGCCACATATATCAATATACATCACCAAATAATAATCTCAAATCTCAACATATTGAGCACAAATCTCATAAAGTCATAAAACATGAATAACAAAAGACTGACATCCTAATTAGAGCCCGACACTAAGACTCCAAAGCAAAAAAACGAGGCAACTTCAGTGCTAGCCGCAAGCATACTCACAAGCAAAGCAAATCAACTAATCCTGCAAGCCGTCTACCCATTCACACAAATAGACAGACGGTCAACCAAACGACCACTGGGGGTTAGATAACAATCCACAAATAAAATATAATCAAATGAAATTTAACGACATAAATAATTTCAAATGATAAATGACATTTAATTAAAATCATTCACAATGAATTTAACTTCATTATTAAACATCAAGCATACGAGCATAGAGCTACAACAAGCACAATTTCACATCTTCACCTATTCACCAAATTTCACCAAGTCTCACCAATGCACATATACACCAAACACATATTAGAGTATGACACATTTCACGAATTAATCAAATGTATACAATGCGCTCTAGACAAGATTGTATATACTTGTGGTACCACTCACCTTCATTTGATACAACTATATCATAATTACCGTCGTTGAATACAAAGTATTCTAGTCACCGTCGTCAGATACAAATTATCCTAGTCACCGTCGTTGAATAGAAATATCCTACTCATGAATGCATGAACATATGACTCAATAATGCATACATTCAACCAACAAATCACCAACATTAACGCCATCACTTTTTATACATGCAGTCACCATCAATTCACCGTCATTTTACATTTAAGAATTCACCATCATTAATAAATCACCATCATAATCATCATCAACAATTATCACCTCAAAGAAACAATAAAGTTTCAAAATCACATTTCACATAAAAGACGGACAAAAAACTCCAATCAACATATTAGACACCCAATCATCATTGATTCATTCTTATTATATCATATCATCAAGAATACAAAGTCAATTACAAGTTATCCGAACATAAAACTCCAATTCAACAAAGTTCGTCTATTTTCACAAAATCCATCTTTTTCTAGGTGACTCACCAAAAACAAGACATACATGTTCAAACACCTCAACAAAGCATATCTACATTTCACACATGATCACAACAGCTCATACATATACACATCATAGTTTGATTCCGATTAATTTCAAAAGTTCCCTAAGTTCGTCTCATTTTCCTCTTTTTCAAAAGAAAGCCATTTATCAAAGCAAAACCAAGTTAAAGCTCACATACACATTCAAAATCAATTTACAATCATTGTTACAGAAAACAAACCTTAACCCTACCATTTCATTTGAGAAAGACAAGTTTTTGAAAATTTCATGTTCTTGGACAATATTTAGATAAATCTCAATCCGATTCACAAAATCAATCTTAATCCAATCCATGTGATGTTTCAAAAGGTTTAGAAAGCATAACAACAGTTAAACACGTTAAAAGAATCATTTAGGAAAGTC
>Ga0315913_1001093_pt1 | contig 28330 bp, 13 predicted proteins | sample MpolsnodulesMG_FD_207736 | JGI IMG/M metagenome (GOLD analysis project Ga0315913, IMG submission 207736) | Medicago polymorpha root nodule microbial communities from Los Angeles, California, United States - small nodules | ecosystem: Host-associated > Plants > Roots > Nodule | place: USA...
AAAGGAAAGAGGATAGAAAATGTCTATAAAATCAACTTTTCTGAACTGGTTGATCAGAAGGTGATTTGCCTTCTATCAGTGAATGATAAGAAATGGGTATGGCACAGAAGGTTGGGACATGCTAACTTTAGATTAATCTCTAAGCTTAGTAAGTTACAACTTGTCAAAGGCTTACCTAACATTGACTATCATTCAGATGCACTTTGTGGTGCATGCCAGAAAGGGAAGATTGTGAAATCATCTTTCAAAACAAAAGACATTGTCTCAACCTCCAGACCTTTAGAATTACTTCATATTGATTTATTAGGACCAGTTAACGTTGCATCCTTATATGGAAGTAAATATGGATAAGTCATTGTTGATGATTACAACAGATGGACTTGGGTAAAATTCCTAAGAAGTAAGGATAATGCTTATGATGTATTCAGTAACTTCTGCACTCAAATACAGTCTGAAAAAGAAAATGAAGATTTTAAAAGTAAGAAGTGATCATGGTGGAGAATTTGAAAATGAGCCATTTGAAGCTTTTTTGTGAAAAACATGGAATTATTCATGAATTCTCTTCTCCTAGAACTCCACAGCAAAATGGGGTTGTAGAGAGAAAGAATAGAACTTTACAAGAAATGGCAAGAACCATGATTCATGAAAATAATTTGGCTAACAATTTCTGGGCAGAAGCAGTGAATACATCATGTTATGTCCAAAATAGAATCTATATCAGACCTGTCTTGGAGAAAACAACATATGGACACTTCAATGGAAGAAGACCTAATATCTCTTACTTTTATCAATTTGGATGTACCTGTTACATTCTAAACAACAAGCTCTACCTAAAGAAATTTGATGCCAATGCCCAAAGAGGAATCTTTTTAGGTTACTCTGAAAAGTCAAAGGCATACAAACTGTATAATTCAGAAACAGTTTGTGTTGAAGAATCAATGCACGTTAAATTTGATGACAAAGAGCTTGGAAATGAAACCCTTGAGCAAGATGAAAGGGTTGCAGATATACAGGTGCCTGAACATACTTCAGAACCTGATCAGACTGCTGAATATGAAGAAATTCCAGAAGCTGAAATCACACCAGAAGCTCAAGATGAAGTAGCTTCTGAAACTTAAGATGGTTCTTAGCAAGCTAACAAATCCAAGAATACATTCAAGTAAAAGTCATCACATCCTGAGGATCAAATCATTGGAAACAAAGAAAGTCCTAAGAGAACAAGATCATATTTCAGACAAGAAGAGTCTATGATAGGATTGTTATCAGTGATAGAACCTACTACAGTTAATGAAACACTATCGGATGATGGATGGATACTAGCTATGCAAGAAGAGCTCAATTAGTTTCAAAGAAATGATATGTGGGATATGGTACCCAAACCTCATCAGAAGAACATTATTGGAACAAAATGGGTATTCAGAAACAAGCTGAATGAAAAAGGTGAAGTAGTCAGAAACAAAGCTATACTTGTTGCTCAAGGATACAGTCAACAAGAAGGCATTGATTATACTGAAACATTTGCTCTAGTTGCATGATTGGAAGCAATCAGGTTACTTCTATCCTATGTCGTAAATCATGGCATAATATTATATCAAATGGATGTAAAGAGTGCATTTCTCAATGGAGTGATATCAGAAGAAGTGTTTGTCAAGATTTAATTTTATAAAGAAAAATTTGAACATGCACTTTGTGTCTGATTAAATTTGCTTGTCTCTGAATAAGAAGTTAGATTCTGAAGTCATTCAGAAGCTATAGTACATCAGAAGCTCTTCACTGAGAGTCTAAGGAAAATGTGCTTCTGAAGATGACGTCAGCATCTGAACTTCAGAAGCTGGACTCTTTGCTTCTGAATAGCAGAGTTAGTGGAAACATTGGAAGTTACTTTTTGGTAACACATGTCCCACTAACTTGGCAGTTACTCTAAGGAACTCTGACGTGGCTTAAGTGTATTAGTGTATAACGTAAGAGGGCAATGATGATTTTATGCTTTGAATGTACTATCTCGGGCCCCTAAGTCATTCATGCTATGTTTGTTTGTCCCCTTCTGAATTGCAATCGTTTTTGATAAAAACACTTAGACAAAAACACCCACTGCTCGACATAACTGTGATTTGTCAAGCTATTTGAGATATTAAGACTTATCAGGGTACTTCTCAATGCTGGATGGACCATCCTATGAAAACTTGGTAAAGTACTTATGGGTCAGGGCTGAGATTTACGACAAATATGCTGCAAAGGCTGAAGAAAATCACTTGGTTTTGCTTAATCCTGATCTAAAAGGAAAATCAAGGGCTGAAATGGGACTGAAAAAGTTTAAAAGAACTGAAATTCATTCCAATGTAATGGGGATTCCAATCACCATTAATGAGGAAATGATTGGGAAAGCATGCAGAAGAAGTGTTGAGGGAGCCTTTCAATGGAATCTGAATAAAAAGACTAGTGATTGAATACCAGTGGTGAAACAGTCTCTCTTCAAAGGCAAGAAGGATGGAAAGTATTGTGACATGGAAAAAGAACATAAAGTTCTTCAAAAGTTGATGCAAGAATGTTTTCTACCCAAAGGAGGAGGTGTAGATCAGCCTTCATTAGAACATAAAGTGTTTTTACACTACTTGATCACTTTTGAAAAAGTGAATCTGCCCAGATACATCTTCCACGACATGCTATGAGCATTGGAGCAAAGTCAGCAAAAGAACAAAACCTTTGTGCCTTATGGAATATTGCTATCTGAGATATTCCATCAAGGAGGGATGTTGGAAGTCCTTAAAATGTCAAAAGTTGATGATGATAGCCAACTTAGAACCGTGGTTGGGAAGTACATCGATGGCTCAATCTTTACAACATGCATCCGGTAAAAACAGTCATTGTAATGGATACTGATTTGCAGGAGTCAAACATTCTATCAAATCTTATGGATAATTTTCCTCCCATTTGCAAACAAGATCCTCCAGATGTTAGAGCTCATTATGTGTATGAGCACTAGAAAGCTACTGGGGAAACTATCAAGTACAGTGACATTCCAGACACCATGTATGATGGTTCTTTGCCAGTTGCCTCCAAGAAGAGGAAAGCTAAGAAGAATGCAACTTCAGAAGCTGATGATGAAGAAGCTTCTGAACCTCAACCAAAGAAGGCCAAGAAAACAAAAGATGCTCCTCAAGAACAGTTAGTTGGTTCTGGTGTGTGCCAACTATTCAAGCTGAAGTTCAGGACTTAGAACCTGCTAAGATTCTAAACAAAAGAACATGAAGTGGCAAGACAGTTGGTACTTCACAATCTCTACCTCCTCAACCATCAATTGCTAAGAAGAAGAGGAAGCAAAATGTCAGGAAACTGAAGGTTTCAACATATATGACTGAGGAAGAGGAGGAGTTAGAAGCAACATCTGATCTGGTCACAAGAGAGGTAAAAAGGAAGAAGGCTGATGATGTTGCTGCTTTACAAAAAGTTCTAGAGATTGCTAAAAATATTGAAGTCCCTGCTGAAGTGCTACTGAAAGGATCATCTGGTGAACAAGCTCAGAAAGGTGTTAAACTTTTGGAAAGCATTAAACTTAATATTTCATTTGAAGTAAATATACATATCTTATTAAAATAATCTAGTTAAGTTAGATCCAAAAATAACAATCGGTAAATAGAATTACCGCACCACAACTTACTAGTATAGAAAGCGCACTTTGCGAAGGCGAAACCTACACATTTCGATATTAGTCTTGAAGTGTGTTATACTTTTGAAAACAATTTACTTCATATTCTATTTGAAGGATTTTTATTTAGTTTAATTTCATTGACATGTGTATCTCATACATGCGTCTTTAAAGATGCATGACATTCATTCTCATAGAAAGCAAGTATATAAAACATTTAAAACATACTTGCTAACATACATCTAAAACATGTTAAGCATACATCTCATACATGCGCTAACTAAACATACATTTCATGCATCACATACATAAAATAATAAATTAGGTAGTATGGTTATGACCTCCTAACGCGTAAGAATTAAATAAAATATTTTATTACAATTCTTTGACCCACGAGCAAGCTTCAAAAGTTTCTCCATCGAAATCATCTTTTGGCGTCGCCTTCTCTTCAACTTGAGCAATTACATTATTTGACACTTAAATAAAATAATTAAAATAAATCATGATACACAGATCGTATTAGAATAAATAAATAAATCACGACATGCAAGTCGTATTTAAATAAATGAAACGTCAAAATCTACGGTCATAACCATATACTATTCACAATTAAAATTAATAATATAATTGCAATAATAACCTTTATTATAATAATTATCATTAAGTAAATTAAAATATAACCTTTAATTTTAATTTACCAATAATAGTTATAACTTATAACATTCAAGGCAAGCTAGCAGGTTACGAAACAAATATCTTGCCACGTAATTCGGATCAGCCTTTTAAAGTTACCTATTTAGTGTCAACAAACTAATACCAATTAAAACTAGCGTATCAATGACATTTAACAGAATCACACTGTGTAATTGATACTTATAATATTCACATCGCAAATATACGGGAATATCGAAATCAAATAAATTGACAATTTTCCGAATTCAATGACTTCCAGCAATGATCTTGTTGTAGAATTAATTTGCTTTTAAAATAATTAATGTGAAATCTTTAATTCCAAAATGAAGTTCAAAACTTGTTATTTGACCATATTAAAATCTTTGTTTTGAATTGCATTACACGATTTCCATTGATTGATACAAATCAAAACTCATGTTTGAGAAGCAAAACAAAACTTGTTGGATTTCATTGAATTATTCGTTACATCCATATCCTCAATTCACGTATCTGATATGTGAATTTGAATTATACAGGTTATGTTTGTTACCGAAATCAAAGCAAACAATTTCGGGTAGCACTATCATATAATATATCTTTTGATTTTGGTCATTGCACTATCACATAATACATACATAACAAAATTGGCAAGACTCCATAAAATTAACACAGGCATAAAGTTGTTGTGTTACACTGATCATATCCTATATGAACATGTACAAACATAAAATATTTTTAGGATAAAAAATAATAATAAATTGCATGTAGAAACTCTTTCTACATAAAACGTTAACGCAATCAAATAATTACAAATTATCTGATGTATATATCTCATAAAACAAACAAAATTGATCACTCGTTTACCATGGCCATAATTTATCGACATCATTCGATATACATATCGCCACATAAAGATCATTACACATCAAACAAATTTGAATATAATGATTTAATCAAAACCAAAGGCTCTGATACCACTGTTGGAATTTTAAAAGGGGTTTTTTCAAAATTTTAATCCTCTTTAGTAGAACAAATCTCATTGAAAACGGATCTTGATTAAATCATTAATCACAAATCAAACAAAAACTTAAACACTTTAAGATTCATGTGTTTACCTCTTGAAGAGCAGAACCTTTATAACAGAAATCTTTCTGATCACGAGAAAGCAAAGCAGCGATGCCTCTACTCAATCCACACGAACAGAACTTCTGTGCTAGCCAATTCCAACGGAGATTCAGAGAGAACAAAGTTTAGAGAGCGGCGGCTAGGGTTTCACAACTTTTGTGAATTAAGTTAAGCATTCAAAAAAAAGTCTATCATGTTTTAGCACAAGGGTTCTATTTATAGAATCACTTGTGTGGTCAGCAAGACAAGCACTTAAGTACACCGTACATTACGGTGGACCGCGTTTCTCTATTTTTCGTAAATTAAATAGAAAATCATATTTAATTATTTAATTACTAATAAGTCCTACTTATTATTTTATAAATAAGTCTTACTTATTTATAATATTAAATTACATATTTAATATTATAAACAGTGAGCGGTATCTAGCAACATATCACTGCTACCCAAGTGACGAGAATGTCATGTGATCTGACGAAACATTTCCCATGATAATATTTATGTGTATAATTACCCTTTTGCCCTCATGTCAATATTGAACACAGGGCATAGTATGTCATCCTTGTCCAATTCAATATTGGGCACGTAGACATTTCTCTTGTTATGTAGGATGGACAAATTCCATCTAGGTCACTCATGTCCCTTAGCATGATTCGTGGAGTACCCATCAACCAACTTTATAGTCATCTTGTTCCAAACAACGTTTGAATGGTGACAAAACACTCGACTCCAACATCTAGGGTACATAGTGGTTTCATGTCAAAGGGTGGAATACACCACTATCACTATGAGAATATCTTCAGACATTTTTCATAACTTTTACTATGTAGTATTCTCATGGTGAGTCAATCCAATATAAATATTACTATGATATTTATATCTATGTGTAGACTTGATAACTCATTATCCATGATCTGTGAGATGTGATCATCAGTCTATCCACATAATAGTCTATATGCTTTAATGATATCCCACTTCTCAATAAAGCTTGACTGCAGATACTTTAAGAATAGTTTCCTTATGTTTAACGGGGTCTCACAATTAAGTTATACTTAATGTTTCATTAAACCGACTAACTATTCTAGAGACTTTATTATTTTGAAACAAAACAAAATCAATAAAGAAATGCCTTATTATTTATATATTCACAATATATATTTATATCAATATCATGATACAAAGTCAAACCCAATTAATATAGATTGGCAACTAGGACTTACTCCAACAACTGAAGCCACAGGGAAACGCCTAATTTGAGAAGTGTCCGTGCTTCATGGTATGGAATAAAAGCTATAAAACTTTTTCCTTTTTATTTTATAGCTTTTGTCATCTACAAGTTTCAAAATTGCCTTTTAGTTTTCTTTCCAAAGTTGAGAATACATTCTGGTGGGATATTTTGATTTCGTATTGAAAGTTAGCATTTTCTGGTTTGAGTTTTAAATGTTTGTGTAGAGGAGAAGACTTTAGTTGCAAGTCCAATATTGCCTTAAGATATGTAATCCAAAGATATGTTCTCAGTCCTGTGGTTATTTTAGTTCCTATTTGTTTTTTTGGTGACAGGAGATGGAGTAGAGAAAGTTGAAGAAGGTGTCGAACAAAGTAATGAAAAGGAACAATCTAATTTTAGACATAATTATTATGATATGGTAAATATTACTTTATATGTTATTTGAATTTGAATAATAATCATAATTTTTAGCTTCTATTCTTTGGGTCTAGGATTAAGATCTAATATTCAAATATGAAGACTATATTTGTTATACTTCGGTCTGATACTTAAAAATTATTTTAGAGTGATCTATTTGAATTATTTTAGAGTGATTTTCTTATTGCAAAAAGTTTCCACTTTGAAAGCAAACACCTTCCAATGCTCAATGTTGTTTGGTTTGTGTCTCTTCAAAATTGATTGGTTTGACGTTCGTTTTGGGGTTTTATCGTGTACGAGCAACATAATCAAAAAATTATTGAGTGAAACAACACAGTGAGTTAATTGCACAAGCCGAGGAAAGCACTAACACAGTGTGAATGTTTGATTTTGCTTATTTCTTCATCTTTTGAGTTAATATCTTTTATGTTGCACTTACTTTTTTTGAAAATATAACTAAATTTTTATGATACATAAACAATCCAATATGAAGTATACTTCAATTCTGCAGCTTGAGAAAATATAGCTAAATTTGCAGCTGTAGTTGAGACTAATTCTGATAATTTTAAACGAGTTTTTGAACCTGTTTATCCAGAAAATTTAACAAAAACTTGAAGTTGTAGTTGAGACTAATCATGATCATTTTGGATTAGTTTTTGGATGATTTTGCGTATAAAATTATGCAGCTGCAAGTGGGACTATTTGTGTTTGTTTCAAATGAGTTTTTACATGTTTTTATGTAGAAAATCTGCAGTTGAAATTGTGACTGTTTGTGTTTGTTTTAAATGAGTTTTTACATCCTTTTATGCATATAAAATGCAGCTGCAATTAAAATTAGTTGTGTGTCTTAAATGAGGTTTTATTATTTGGATCATTTTGAAACGTTGAGCGATTCGTCATAGTTCCGATCGATTCAAAACAATTCCAATACTTATCATCACCATCCTTCAAACTTGTAGGAATGATGAGTGGATCGTAAAGAAGGTGAAAACTACAGGAGTTAGACATAAGATCTAATAGTTGAATTGTATGCAATGATTAAAATGAGGCCTAATTTTGCAGACAATTGAAATGATAATGAGGCCTAATTTTGTAGACAATTCAAATCCACCTTCAATTAATGTATTTTTGGGAATGTGCTTATCATGGTATATGGACAAAAGAGTTAGTTGAGGCATGGAAACCCATTGTAGATGATGTTCATGCCAAACGTGCTACATTCTTCTGTCAGATTTGACATGTTGGAAGAGTTTCTAATCCAGGTATCTATTTATTTCCTCATATAATTTGAAGATCATTTTAGTTGGATGTTGTTATTGCTGGATTTTCATTGTGTGTGGTGTGCGTGCATGCAGTCAACCACATCAAGATCAATTGTTTAGATTTCAATGCAAATTTTGCCTTTTTTAAATCTAAATTCGTGAGCTTGAAATCTAGACCATCCAATATTGATCGCACAGTTTTGACATGTCTGAATAAATGCAGTCACAACTCCGTGATTATACACAACCCAAATCCGTTATTTTTTAGTATTACTACTATTAAGGGGTGAGTGCTTTCTTATTTTTTAAGTAATATATATGCACACATTTATACAAATAACATACTTACTATGTGTGTCCATGTTATTCTCAACAGGTTTTCAGCCGAATGGAGAAGCACCGATTTCTTCTACAGACAAGTCACTCACAAGCAATGATTTTGAAAAATTCTCGCCACCAAGAAGGCTCAGGACAGATGAAATTCCTATATTGTCAATGACTTTAGACTCGCCGCAAGAAATGCTATTAAAGCTGGTAAGTTTGTGGATCTTTACAAATTTATCCAAAACGAAATGTGCTTCGATCATAGTACAATACTGACATTTTTAAAAAACAGGACTACTTGTTGCTTTAAAGGGCAGTGGGACATTTTGAAAATCAACTAACATGCTCAATGCGATGCAAATTGCAGGTTTTGATGGTGTTGAATGTAACAGCCTTATTTTCGCTAGATTTATTTTATTAATTATTATGTATGTGTATATGTGTTTGTTTGTGATTAATTGCCTCTGTGTGTATTTTATTTGGGATTGGTAGAGTTCAGCTTACGAAGGGTATTTTAGTCATCTCGGACTCGAGTGTATTTTAGTCTTTTGGTGAGCAAGGGTAAAATAGTATTTTGGTTATGGGAGTTATATTTAATGTTTTAAGTGGGAATGAATATTTTTACTAAGTTTTTTTTTTTTATCAAGCGACAAAATTCATTAAACCAACAAGAGAGGGCCTAAACCCTTGACAGTCAATTACAAAACATCAACATCTGTGAATAACAAAAACCAGCTGCAACTCTAACTAGAAAAAGAGAAATAAAAAGTGGAGGAATTCTGCACATTTATGGCCAGAGCATTAGTTACTGAAATTCCCTCCCTAGATATAAGAGCAACTACAATTCAATCGACTAGCCAAAATCCACAAAGCTAGAAGCATAACCTATGTTCTGGGAGAACCCTCCTAAAAAATTCAATATCAAGTTGATGAGAAGCACTTGTTTCTGTCAAAAGAATTTGAGAGTTCATATTCCCTATACCTCAAAAATACCAAAAAAATCAACTTTATTGGGAATTAATGGAGAGAATTTGAGACTTGGAACATGTTTTGATGATACTTGCCTCACCACCTTGCGCACTTCTAGGACTCTTCTGCCTTCTTTTCTTCTTACTAGCTTTGGCTGCTCTAGCTTTCGCCAAATTATCCTCTAAAAATTTATACCTGCTAGGAGCTGATGCCACTACAGGATCAGGTTCAGAATTAGAGTCATCTGTGACATCTGTTTCATCCCCCCAAAACTTTTTCAGCACTTTCACACTCCTGTTAGCAGTTGCGTTTGGAATGTATGGAGCAGGGGGTGTCGCAATGGGCCTTTTATCCACACTCATAAACTCAACAGATGAGGAAATTGGGACAAGCATGCAAGTAAAACCTCTAACCCTTTAGTCAATTCCAGCGTTTTCTTTACACTTTTCTGTCACAGAAGCACCACTACCGAGCCTTTTATCCGAGCCTAGGTAACTCCCATCAATGGAAACTGGCTCAACAAGCGTTAAAACTGGCATACTAGACCAAGCCATCAGCAATGATGGGTCCACAACTTTTCTTGAAGACGCAGATATCGTCACAAAAGGCTCGTTCCGAGCAGGATCAGAAACCTTCGAGCATGTAGCAGACTCATGAGAACCACCCACTTCTAGAATCTCTTGTGAAATGTCTTTGACAGCCTCTGGCATGTCTAATAAGACTTCTAAAGAGTCTTTGGCATCAGATAAAGCCTCTCTATCTTCCCTATCTTTCTTAGAAGCAAGCATGTCAAAGGAATTGTGGAGGACAAGATTTTAGTCATCCAAGCAATCTTGTCCCACAGAAGCGATAAGGTTTCCTTGTTGTGCAATTGGAATGAATGGAGCTCCCTGCCCAATCAAATCTGCAGAGTGAGTCATATTCTTAAATTTTGGGGCTTGTTTAAATCCAAGCCTCTTGCTTTGATCAACTGGCTCTTTATCGTTCCTAACATTAAGTTTCCTACACTGTTGAATGCTATGACCTAGATTCTTGCAATGAGAGCAAAAGAGAGAATGCCTCTCATACTGAACTTCCACCAGAAAAGAAAATTCCTCCCTCTCAACAAGCACCGAGTTAAAGAGTTTTCCAGATATGTCAACATCTACCAGTATCCTAGCATAAATGCCAAATAGCCTGGATTTCGTAGCAGCATCCACAAGTAGAGGAGTACCAACTTCAGAGGCTATCTCAAGAAGAGTTTGGTCCCTCCAATACTCCTGAGGTAAGTGCATCAAACGAATCCAAACTTGCGCATGTGTTTGTACTTGAGATTGAGTGTTGAAGTCATGTGACCAGCAAAAAAAACGCAAGATTCCTGGCTTGAGATTGATGGAACCATGCGCAAGCGCATTCCTCATATCAGCAGCTATGTTGAAATTGAACTCGAAACACCCTTTGCCGAGAGGAGTCACATTCCAATTTCCCATATTCATCCAAACGATCTTCAATAAATTAAGAGGAATATTTTTACTAAGTTACTAGTGGGTTGTGGTAATTAATTAAGAGCCGGTAACTATTTGTTATTTTTATCCGTAAGTGAGTAGAAACTTTGTGAATTAGTTAATGAGAACTTTGAGCCCATTAAAACATTTGAGGGTTGAACCCATTTTTGTAGAGCCTATATAAACTCTAGTCTTTAGAGAAATTATGTCATTTACACATTTCACAAACTTTTAAGAAGGTAGAGAGAGAAAGAGAAAGAACAAGGGATAGAGAGAAGAGGCTTGGGAGAAGAAGAAAAAGGGTAGAGATTCAAGAGGTTGGAGAAAAAGTGAAGTAAAGGCTAGGTTTGTGCTCAATTTAGGTAAGGGGGATATTGTATATTCATAATTCAAGCTAGAATCTCTTTTTCTACTTAATTTCATAAGTGATTATTTTGTGAATTGAGATTTTTGTGAAATTAAATGATAAAATTCGTGCTCCTTTTTCATGTAGAATTATGGGTGTTATGAACTTCATGAATTTGTGGTGTTAATATCTTAAACTTCATTGTTGTTGTTGTTGTTGTTGTTGTTGTTGTTGAGTTGTTTTCATGATTTTTGACTATTTGAGTGAAATTCATGCATTGGTTTTGAAACATGTTTGAATTCACTTCATTAATGTTTATTTATGTTTATATGTCGATGGGTTTTGAATTGGTGTGGTTGTTTTGAAGTTTGCATGAGAAATGAGAAGAATGATGGTTTTTGGTGAAAATGAACTAGATGGTGATTTTGAGATGAATTGGTGTTTTAATTCGATGTTTGTTGTTGTTTTGAATGCCTTTGGATGTTTGTAATCATGTGTATAAGTTTTGGGGTCGAAGTTGGGATCAAGGGGGATCAAAATTGGGGTTTTAGTGTGAAATTGGAGTGAGTTCCCGAGAGCTGAGTTTGTTGTATTCTGTCAAACTCGCCATGATGAGCAAGTTTGGCCCTTGCGAGTTTCTCAGTACATCAACTCATGATTTTTGCGTTCCGAGCATCTGGGGTCGATCCAGGTGGTTCCAAACTGATTCTTTTGATGTAATTAAATGTATTTGAACTTTCTAAACCTTTTGAAACATCAAGTGAGTTAGATTGGACTTGGTTTCGTGAATCGTATCATAACGTTTTGAAAATAGTTCAAGAACATGAATTTCCGAAAACTCGTTTTCTCAAAGAAAAAGTGTGGGACTAAGGTTGTATAGTATTGTTATGATTTGTAAAAATATTTTGGATGAGATTTATCGACTTTAACTTGGTTTTGTCTTGAAAACTTGAATTATTTGAAAAACGGTAAAATGATACGAACTTTGCAAAAATTTGAAATTTGAGTGCATTAGCCTATGAAACGTTGATGTATACACTACTGAACTCATATGTGATTTGTGTATATACTTAGTTGAGGATTTCAAACGTGTTTGATTTGTTTTGTCGGATAACTTGGAAAATGAAAGAAATGAGACAACTTGTCGTAATTTTGTGATTTCTTAGAATTGGCCTAGGATACTCATATGCCTAAGCTACTATGAACATATGCAAGTAGTACATGTGTTCTATTGAGGCAATGAAATGTGTTTCCTTAGTCTTGGTTAAATTCTTTATATGTCGACTTTCTTTGTAAGTGTTGTCTTTTGATGATAATGTGATAGTGATGATGTTGTCGATGTTGTTGATGTGAATATGCTAAATCTCGATTGCTGATGGTAAATTTATACATGCTTAATGTTGATATTTGGATGTGGTGATTGCATGTATTGAATTATTTTGTTGAATTCTTATATGCAATTTGATGATGATAATTGTGGTGCTTGCATGTATGAAAGGTGTTTGTTTTTTGTGATGATTATTTGATGAATGGTTGGTGATAAACATGTTTATGTTTTGATGTTGATTATGGTGATGATGAATTATCTTGTTGAATTATTACATGCAAATGATGGTGATATTAATGGTGAATGCATGTATGCAAAATGAAGTTGTGATTTAGGATATTATATATCCAATGGAGGTGAAAATGATGATGAGTTTATTGTTGAACATGTGCATAGTGAGTCATATGTTCATGCATCATAAGTCTTAGGATGTTTATATCCACTGAAGATTATATGATGTTTTTGTTGCATCATGAGGTGACGACCTTTGTTGGTGATGGTACCACATGTAGGAGTCATGTATAGGCGCATTACATACATTTTGTGAATTTGTTAAATGCGTCATATTTGATTATGTGTTTGGTGAACCTTGGTGATTTATGTGCATTGGTGAGTTTGGTGAATTGTACATTTGGTGATATTTGGTGAATATGTCAAGATGTGTACTTGATGATGTTTGTTATTATTGGAGATACTTGTACATTTGATGATTTTAATTGATGATGTTTATTTCGGTGAAAATAATGAATGATTTATATGAATGTGATTTTATGATCTTTTGGCGACGATGACTTTCTTGCTTATACTTTGAAATGATGAATTGTATTTGTTGAGTTGATTAAGCTAAATGAAGAATAAGGTGGATAATCCTTTCATTGATTGATGTTGATAAATGATGAGCTTATGTCGATGACTTGATTAGAGATTGAATATGTTTGCTATGCTATGTTAGAATTTTGATAGCATGATGTGTATGTAATGAGGGATAATATTCATGTAATGCTAGTATTCTAGGAGGGATGGGTATGTATATGTTTCATGCGTGAAATCCTTGAATGCCTATGCCTGTTTATGCTTAATTATGATGTTGTGAAGCTAACCCTCCGTCGTTCGGTTGACTGCCTACCTATTTGTATGAATGGGTAGACGGTGTGCAGGAATAGTTTTGTTGCTTGATTGGTGAGTGCTTGAGGATAACGGGAGCTTCCTCCGTTATTTGTTTTTGGAGTCTTAGTTTAGGACTCTGATTTAGGATGTCGGTCTTTCTTTTATTTTGATGTCGACTATGTTATTTAGATTTTACTCATATGTTGAGATTAGAGATTTATTTGATGATGTATTTGATGCTTATGACATGGCTATTTAGAGATGTATGATATTTATCCGCTGCGAGGTTTTTGAGAAATTTTTATTATGCATGTTTTGAAACTATTGAAGACGTGACGTCTATTTCTTGAATATTTGTATTATTCGCGTGTTTTATGGCTTTAATAGTGAATGACAAAACAGATGAATAAGGAAACTTCGACATCAGATCGGTGCTATATTGAATGAGTTAAGAGGGTAATTCAATTTTGATGTTTAATTTTATAATGTTATAATAATGATTCAATGGTATTTAATTTGAGTTATTTATCATATGTTTAATTTATAAGTTGTTGATTGAAGACAGCCAGAAACGTCACAGTCAGAGTATTGAAGAGCTAACAAGGAGCTTCAAAAGCTTAGTGGTTCTGTGCAACTTTTTAATCAATTGAAGGCCAAACATAAGGTAATTTTCAATAGCAAAATGGTTACAGCGTCGTGAAGCAAAAACACAGACACGTTGACAGTGGTAATCATTTTTAAAAATGCTTTAATTATTTGACGGTAATCACATGTTTTGGTGATCTGTTGGAGTCAGACACTGCGTCAGACACCAGACAGGCCTTCGATTAGAAGTGTCTATGCTACAAAAATGTGTGTAATTGTCTATGCTAAGCTATGTTTTTGTCTTCGATTTATGATATTCAGCTAATGATTTGGCTACACTGACTATCTTATTTTGGTAAAGGATCCTTTCCACTCTATTCTCTTATCGGCCTTCAAAATTTGTTTTACCTCCGTCATGAGGAAGTTACAAGTATATCAATTTGTGAATTTTGAGGTTGTTTTGGAAAGGTAAGTTTTTTTTTCTTATGTTGACTGTTTTAGATTATTGTTGGAATTTGAGTGATATGAATAATATTGTGGTTGGTTGAATTGCAGGTAATTTAGAAGTTTAAAATGATTTTGTTCAACTAAAGGGAGATGAACTTTTTGTGTTCAATTTGCAAGTGAAAGTGATTGTGTTCAACTAAACAAGATGAAATTTTTGTGAAAAAGTATGAATTGTTGTGTAGTAATATCTTTTTCTATTTTCACAGGAATCCTTGTATGCTGGAATTGACTGATTTTTTTCCCCTTTCCCAGTTGATCTCAGGCTCGCATTCTAACTGATAATTATTATTTTCTTAGCAGCAAATTTGAGGAGAAGGGAGTTTAAAATGACACATTTGTTGGATATGGATATGTTGTTTAGTTTCATCTGCCAGTTCAAGGGACACTTCTCTTTTTTCTTTTTGGAAAGTTGTCAAATATAGCTCTATACTTACTTGATCTTTTATTAAAGATAGTGAAAAGTGGGTTATGATTTATGAAGCTTAAAAACAAAACTTTTAAGCAAATATCAAAAAAAAATTGTGTTGAAAGTGACACTGAATCTTCTTTTTGTATGTTTAATGTCAAACTCCAAGTTTTGATTGATTGTTACTAGTTACTATATTGAATTGTTGTACAATTTTTAGTACGTATTATTCAAACCCCACATTTTCATGAAGCTGCAAGTGCCCTGGTAGCAGCAGCAAATTAAAAAATTGTCCCAATCCAAGGTACTGTCCAGCTATAATATTGGGTTATGTGGACCTATTGCGTATTGTTTTTAAATCATTTTTAAGTAGGTGACTAATTATGTTCTATCATTTGTTTTTGCAAGACCCAAACAAGCAGACAATTTTATGAATATATATATAGTTAGGGATTGTGCAGTATGAAAATTGCATTTATGAAGTTTGCATTTTCCCTAATCTTCATCATATGTGTGCAATAATCCTATTCTACTCTTTTCCTTAGTTTGCTAGAATGTAAAAAAACCAGCTATTTCTTTGAAGAATACAGGTATTCCCCTTAGTTTGCTCATTATTTGTATATAACAAAGTGTTTTGGAAACGCAATATTCAACCCGTGTGAAGCATCAACAAAACGAATATTGCACAAACATTAAATTAGTATGGTTCTTTCATTGGTTCCAATTAATTCCATCTTAATTATTATGATGTTTTCGTCGTCTCATGAACAAAATATATGATCTTTTCATGAATCAAGACTTGATAAAGCTTTCATAAATATTTTGATAAAGATTTCTAATGTTTGTGCAATATTCATTAATTTGTTCATTTTTCATTTGGAACAAATTTTTTACAATATATGTTATTCAACCCGTGCGAAGCACGGGTTTGTAACTAGTTTTATATTGAGAAATGAGAACACGTGAATCCCAGATAACAATAATTAAATTTAAAAAATTTGACAATAGAAGAAAATCAATAATAACTGCGTATACATCAAAAGTGAAGAAATACTAATGCACTCATACAAAACAAAACAAGTGAAAAGAAAAAAATAAACAGCATGAGATTTGTGTTTTGATCATTTGAATCCTCAAAGCCAATGTTTCCAAAACCAAACAAAACGGAATCGCAAGATCTCGAATCACGATTCAACCGTCTAAAACCGCTCGAACCAGGATGAAACCGTGATTGCGACGTCCAAATAACTGAGCTGCAGTAAAGGCCAATTCAAAGCATGCTATCAGCACCAGATGGCAACCTCTTGAAGAAATTGCTTGGCACAGAAGGCAACTTGCTCCTAAACTTTGGATGCCTTAGCCAGAAAATCCCAGCAACAGAAATAACAATCTTAAAAGGTGTAACATATAATGCCACAGCAGTTACAAGACAGAAGATAACAAACAAAAATGTTGCTCTTGGATCTCTCCAACTAAGCAAAGCTTGAAGCCTCTCACCTTGAGTTGCAATATCACCAACTACAGTTTGTATTCTCCCTGCAACACTTCTAAGCCTATCATACCTCATTCTTATCACATCTTGTGCCTTAGAGGTTGGAAAAGTATCAAACTCTTCATCTAGTTCATCTGGATGTGCTGCTTCAGCCCATGAAATTTTTGTATCCATATGTGGAGGGTGTCTTGGTCTTTTCCTAAAATTCCATATTCCAATGAGAAACATGTAGAGAAAAATTGTTGGTAGGATCAATTCTGGATAACATATTAAGATGAAAAAAAGAACATGAACTAGTATTGTTGTCACTGGATTCTTCCACTTTTGTACTTCACCAAGCCATTTACTCATAGATATTACACCTGAAAAAAGTGAAACAATTCTGAAAAAATTTGCTTTGCTTCTTCTTAAACTCCATATATGTGAATCCACATCAAGCATGTATTCAACAACTTCTTTCCTAAGAGGTGGTTCTGCTCTTCCTAGCCTCACTGCTACAATGTTCATAGCTTGGTATCTTAAACTATCTAATTGGTTCACAGTGAATGGATGCAAGTAATGCATTTTTGGAAGTAAAGGGTGTCCATAAAGGTAAATTATGTGTGCTAAAGAAAGACATGTGAAACGAATAGCTAATTGAAGTTCTCCCATTTTTTTCAATCCAGAAGGTTTTAGAACAAGTAATGGATATGAGTTTGTGTAGATTCTATCCATTTCTAAAGTTGATAAACGAATTCTCACTTTACCAATTTTTGCATCATTAGTTTTTGCTCCACTTTGTTGAGAATTTCCTCCACCTAAATGACAATTGTCAAAAACACCAAAAGTTATGACAGTGCAAGGATCATGAACTTCCCATGTGTATTGTTCATTCCATTTTGGATTAAAACTCTCAGTGATTGTTCTTGTTCTAACCCATTTCATACCATATTTTGCTACACAATAAGCATCTGTTGAACTTTTACCATTGCTTGTTTTCATTGGTGAAAGTCCTTGAGCACTCAATATTCCAACTTCAAGAATCCCAATTGGTTGCTTCCAAAGTTGTCTAGCAGTTGTTCTTGTATCACTTATATACATTGTGGATTCATCAAGAACATGATAAGCACCTTCAAGACAAACTCTAAGGTGAATCCTACTTGAGAATTTAAGTTCATTACCTTTATCACCTTCGAGAACGCCGAAACCAAATCTTTCAACGTTGTACCACCGCGAATGCACCGGGCGATGATCCATCCGAGTCTCAAATTTGTTCAACGGCAAGGTTAACTTCGCCACAACTTCATCTTTCCCCGGACTCGCCTTGTTCTCCAACGTCAGCACGAGGTTTTCTTCGAATGGCTCAGCAGCTACGAATACAAGATCTTCGTTCCACATTGGATTCGGCGTTTTGGTCGGACATAGCTTAGTTTTAAGCACTTGTTGTCCAACTTGAGCTTTTACAAAAACTTGTGGTGGTTGGCTTTTATCATGTGGCTGAACATCTTGAGCTTCAATTACATTAACCCTTAAATACCAAAGTTTCGGATTAACATAAACCTTTGATCTAATATTGTAAACTCCTTCACCTTTAACTGAAGCTGAATCTGAATGCCATGCCTCAGGAAACGCTTCATCAGCTTGTGTTCCCATCCAAACAGCTAACATAACTTCACCTCTTGTTCTTGTTTCACCTTTCAAATTCCCTAGTCTATACCATTGCGGCGCCAAAGGACTATCTGGTGGAACTCTTGTTGGAACTTCATGCATATCAAATTCAACTTTTCCAATATAATCATCTCTAGCTACCATGTCTTTGTCTCTTACAAATACTTCAACAACCGATGATTGTATCTTTTCCTTCGAGAACGCGAAAACTTGCTTCCATTCGGGGTTTGTTTTCTTCTCAAAGTGTCTTGTTTTTCCTTTGTAGTTGCCAACTTTCACTTCAACATAAGGATCTACATTTCCTGTGACTGGATTTGGTGGCAATTCTTTCGCTTTGACAACACGAACATAGAGGTAGAACATCTGTTCCACAAGGTCGTAAGTGCTCGTTGCTCTTTCGCTGTAAAGCCAACCGGTTCCGCCTCGTTGGCCTCCATGTGGCCATTTTTCTCCTAGCTCTGGCTTTGTGTCTTTTAGCTTGTAATCATCTGTGTTTGGCTTTGGAGCAGGTTTAGAAGAACTCATCTTTCAAGTTTCTTCTTGATGCAAATATAACTTTTAGTATTATGTGTCTTTGTTTGTGATGAAGCTGAAGTGAATTTAAATGGTGCAAGTGAAACTTCAATGATATATTTTTGCTTCTATTTCACAAATGAACAAAAGTGATGAGAGTGGATTTCTTAAAATTTGAGATGATTCAACTCTTTTAACAATAGATATGTGAGTGTGAGCCTCTCTTGAAAAATACTTTAACTAAAAAGTTGGGCCTTTTCTTAAAGTTAATATGCTTGTTGTTTATTAATAATGTATTTTGTATTTTTTACTATAACGCTTCATCTTCCCCACTTATGAAATGGTTATGTATATATATCATACATTTTAAATGATCTGTTACACTTTGAAGACATTTTCATTCTCTTTTTAGGTCCATTTTTTTAGTGGTGTCCGAGGTTTAAACCACAGACCTTGCATATATTATGTATTGCCCTTATCAACTGAGTTAAGCTCACATGGACCATTCTCTTGGTTTTCTATTTCCTTTGTTATTCATCTTTGGTGCTCTATCCATGCACCTTTAAGGCATGGATATATCATGATCTCGACTTTAAAATCTTCATGAAGATTTTTGTTTTTTATAAATCAATGTATCCTCTATTTCAAATATATAAATTAATCATTCGAGATAACTAAATTCATTTAAGAGATTATCCTCTATAACATATTCTTCTTTAAGCACCGACCATGTATCAAACATTTGTCCAAATAGAGGGATTCAAGTATCTAACTTTATCAAGTTTTCATTTAATGGTACACCTAGTCACATGTTACCCGAGTTAAGAGCTTCTAATGTATTTACCATTGTAAAAAAATTTCTTTAATAATAAGAACAAAGTCTTGTAGAAGAATCCTTCTTACACTAAGGCAGCCAAGTGAGGCCGTCCAATTCCTTCAAGTTTGAACATATTCTTAAAGTTGAGAATATGATTCTCCAATCAAATAATCTTATGCTAGAGGAACATTCATTGTGAGTGCATTCACCTTATGCCAAAGTAGAGATAAGAAAAAGCCACTTGTCGAAATTCCAAAATATTGTAAAGGCTCAATTTGAGAGGACAAAGATAGTCTTTTAGAAAAACAAAATAATGGTGGACTTGCACATAACCGCTGCAAACTTTCCTAGATGCTTTTGTCTTTATTCCATGAAGCCAAATTTTATAATCAAAGACTACTTCACCCTTGTTCTTACCTTTTTTTTGTGTAATTTTGTAGTGAGACAAGGCTAATATAGTAATTTGATTTGATTATATACACCTTCCATATTGTGGTGTGCGGAGACAAAAACAGTTGAAGCAAATAAAGTTGGGTACGCGTTGAACTTAAAGAAAAGGATAAAGCAAGCTAAGGACGAATAAAGATCGAGAGAATAACATTCTAAAGCAACTTTTCAAGGGTGACTTTTTTTTTTTTTTTTTTTGTGTAAGGGTGACTTACCTTATAAGACTTGCATCTTTTTTATAAGCAAAGTATATTAATTTCTTGTTTTGGTGCTCTAGTCTCAAATATAAATAATAGTAATGTTATTTGGGCACACAAATGGGACAACAATGCAGGACACCAACACTGTTCACCCTATTTATATATAGGAATGTTAGCAACGCACATTCTAACACACACTTTCTAACACACTCTCTTTGATTGATTAAAATTCACATGGGTCCCACCAAATCATGTGGGTCCCAGATAAAGTGTCGGTTATAATGTGTGTTGATATAACGTTTCTCTTATTCAGCAAAAAAATTTTCATTTGTCACTTTTTTGAAAATATAGAGGAGGATTTTAGTAACAAATTTCATAACTTCATTAGTCATAAAAATATATGTGTTTAACCACTTTTGGGAGATAAATATCATTAATAATGTTGACAATTTTATTAACGAGAAAATGTAAGATACTAACCACTTATTTACGTAGCTTCAAAAAATGGCAGATTTACTTAGATCAAAAAGCGGTTCACAACGTATTTTTGTGGTTAATTAATGTGTATTAACGACACAACTCAATTATTGTGTTACAAAAATTCCCCTCTAACAAAATAAAATAGAAAAAAAGTTGGTAAAAAGATACCGTTCACCTATGAATACGATGAATAGTGTGCGAGGTGTTGTTTATTTAAATACATCCACTTACCATTTTAGTTCGCATTTGTTCTAGATATTTCAGAAACCAATCACACGTTAACATGTGGCATAATCTACATCGCCTTAAGGCTACGTGTCTGAGGAAACACGTCAGCTCAAGTGTACCGTGCCATACATAAGCGCGCCCCCGCGCAACGATCACCCTACACGTGTCCTCTAACCGTCCCTAATCACACGCCGCATAACCCGGATAAGGTTATGCTCAACACGCGCCTATATAAGGGTGAATTTGCTTCACCGTCAAGGTATGATTCACTTTTCACAATACTTTCAACACACTCCTTTTCAGTTCCATTACTAACTTGAGCGTCGGAATGCTAACGTGCTTGCAGAAACATTTCGTTCTACCGCAAAGACTCAAAGTCGCCGAACCGGGAACTGTTACCGTCACAACGGAGCATTATCCGCCACCGTTGTCACTCATCCATCCTCATCGGACAAATAATTTGGCGCTAGAATGAGGGAATTCGCTAATCGCCACGGTCTAACGCCGTAACCGTTTTCAGTTACGCGCTCCGCTGTTTATTTTCATAACTTCCATTTATTTTCTTTTTTATGACAAAAACAACTTCATCAACTGATGCAATTTCCATATTTTGTTTCGTTGAATTACAATATTATTATTTTTTGGTTGATTGCAATTCCCATATTTGATTTATATTAAATTTGGTCCTATTAGAATTCCTGAACAACAATAAATTTTAGTATCTACAATCATTTCACACTATTTTTATATCATGAAATGTTAATGAAAAATAAAAAAATGTAGGAAATTTATTAAAAAGTTAATGGCCTCTGATCATAATCAAAATATTTAACCTACATCTTTAATATAGTGCAATGATAAATTGAATGAGCTTTAGAGATAAAACGACATATTAATATAGCTAAGAGACATTTAATAATAATGTTAATTATATGAATGGTTTTTGGCATTTACGGGTGTTCTATTTATACAGTGATCAAACAATTGTTTGTTTGTCACATGAAAATTAAAGAGATAAAATATGGCAGCAGTTCTAAAAATTAGCTATGTTTTGCTCATCTTGGTTTCCCTAATTATTGTCGCCACTAGCCATAGTAAGTAATTAATCAAACATGTTTCAATATTCATGTTTTTCATGAAATAAAATCGTTTACCCCTTTCTAGTAACTTCCACTTGATCTTATTTGACATACAGGTTTTCTTCCTTGTGTAACTAAGGACGATTGTGTATTTGATGACTGTAAATTTCCTAAAAATCCGGTGTGTTATTTGGAAGCATGTCATTGCTGGTAAGCTTAACTTATTTTTTTCTTTTCAATAGCATGTTATTTGTACGTCGTAATGTTTGTGTTGGGGATTTATGTTTTTAGTGTAATGTGTCATTTTTTTATGATTTGTTCTTTTTTTAGTTTTTTTTTTTTCAATTCTAAATCTCATATATTTGCTAAAATGTGTGAGAGTAACTCATTCTATTGGTACCCTACTTTAAGTAAAAAGATTATTTTGTCTATCATCAAACAACTTTTAAACATATATCACTTATAGTACGCATGAGTATACACAAGTTTTGTTTGAAGATATATCACTTATAGTACACATGAGTAAGTTTTGTTTGAAGATGGATGCAATCACAAAATGGATACTTTTTTATTCTTGACCATTGCCCATAGATGGATGAAATTAGTTTGGTTGTTTGGACTAAGCTTTTGATTAAATGAAAGGTTTTTGGTAACTCTGTAAGTTGTACAAATAAATTAATTGAAATTACCAAAGCGTGAGGAGTTCTACTTATAAAGTGATTAAAATTGTTTTTTTTTTATAAAAAAAAAAGAAGAATAAAAGTGTTTGTTTGTTACATTCAAATTAATGATATAACATTTGGGAAAACTTATAAAAATTGTTTATATTTTAATCATATTTGTTCCCCTAATTCTTGTATTAAATAGCCTTCATAAGTAATTTTTTCACACACATTTCAATGTTTATTGTTTGTCATAGTATAAAATCTTTCACACCTTTCTTGTAACTTTCATTATTGTTATTTGGCATACAGGTTTGCTCCTTTGCGTAAGTAAGGAGGGATTGTGTACATCATAAATGTATCTATCCTAAAAAGTCGATGTGTTATTTAGAAGTATGTAACTGCTTAATTGTAAGCGAAACTATTAAGTTACAAATAATTTTATTCCCTGAAAAAAAAAAAGGTACAAATAATTTTGTGTTACTTCTAATTAGTTTCTTTTATGTTACTTCTAATTTTATGTTTCTTGATATCTTTTACTATTGTAAAAATTTTCACACTTTTATTTATGCTTTTGTGACTTTTCAATTTCTTTTGATAAGCTCAAAAGACTGTTTCTATTATCTTATGCAAGTATTCTTACCTTTTTGCTTGTAGAAGATATCAAGAACCTCAACTTCGTTGAATATTTTTAACTAGATAGATTAATGAATAAAAAGATAAATTTTGATTTTGCAGAAGAGTAATAATGAATTGTTATTTCTATAAAAAAAAATATATATTGTTTTCTTAAATTTAGTGTGAGACTGATTTAAATATATAGGGATTTGTTACCGTCAACACGGAGCATTTACGCATCCAGCCCTTTCGAACAACATCAGACGATAACACAAAGACTTGTTGAATCCATATCACGGGCTGCATCCAACAAATCCACGTACTGATGAACAGAACTTTAGAACCTAGATCCTAAATCCAGTAATAACCGGATAAAAGATTATCAAATAGAGTCACGTAAGCCAGACCAAGAACACACTCATTCTCAACTTCCCAAAACCAAACGAAAACATAAACAAACACAACAGTGACCAAGACAACCATCACTGTAAATGCAAGTATGAGGAGACCGTGGCCATAGAAAACAACGTCGGAATTCCTTGGAGAGCTAACAAAAAACAACCCTTGACCTCTTATCGACGCAGAGGATGCAAGCTAAGCTTGAAAACCATTAAATCCCGAGAGGACAAATATCAAGATCGGACCATAACGGAACCAACAAATGGTGGTGCACCACCATCCAAAGAGGAGCGAAACAGTGACAACCCAATAAGAGATCCAGCACGGAAACAAGACAACACCAAGAAACCAACCGCGACGACGCCGATAAGGAGACAACCCTTCGGGTAAGGGACCCACCCAGGTTTGAAGGCGGTGACACAAAGCAAACAGGCTCGATATCACGCCACCAAGATCATGGATCTACATCTTGACAGCCAGATTTGGATTTTTGGGTGGTAAAGGGTGGAGGTGGTGGTGGTGGTTTGTGAAAGCTTTCTTAGTGAGATGGGAGAGATTCGTAAGTTCAAAAATGAGGGAATCTCGATGTTTGTGAATTTCTAATTATAACAAACCTGTCAAATCATACCTAACAAAACATGTTTAACTTTTTCAATGACACCAACAACAGAAAGTGTATTTTTTTTTTTTGTTGAAGGATATATAGAAAGTGTAATATAAGTTATTTTATTTTTTTAATGACACAAACAATATAACATTAAACATTAATTTAAGAATATTTGTTTAAGGTTATAATTAAAATAATGAAAAGTCAGTCCAAAATCTCATTTTTCTTTTATATAGTATTATAGTATTATATAATTTAAATATTTGAGATAATACTAGATTTTGCCTGAAATCTAATATTTGTTTAAAGTATTATATATAAAAGAATTATGAGATTTTGGGCTGACTTTTTCATTATTTCAATTATATTTTTAAACAAATATTCTTATAATAATTTTATACTGTTGGTGTCATTAAAAAAAATAAGAACTTATATTACACTTTCACATGTTCTCACAATTCGAAAGACCTGATCATAATCGTATAATAATATTATTTCAATTACACTTTATATAAGGCACTACCACATGTTACATTTACTAGAACTCGAAAAGATACTAATTGTCGGAGTCTGAATCCAACCTAGTTGGGATCTCCTTCATCTATAATATTGATTATTTATCTTATTGCACATAAAAATAAAACTTGCACTCACAATTAAATTTTACACATTGCGCAATTTGAGGATAAAGACACATATTTTTTGGACAATCATCGTCAAGTGTGCATTTCCAATCTACAAAGACAAATAATAATCAATGAATATTACCTACATGTAACGAATATTGTGTATAACATAAAGAAGAAAATGTGAAAATAATATAAAAACTTACTTACAGCCATTGGTAACAACAAGTAATAGAGAAAGAAATATTATCAAACTAAACTTGAATATTTGAGACATATTTTTTTCTCTTTTGCATTTGATAAATAAATCTTTTTTGAACACTTTATAAGTAACAATTTCACTTTTTTAACTTCAAATAAAAAAAAACGAGCACTTAGGAGTTGCAAGAAACCATTAATAAATTGATATTAATGTTAAATGCCTCTAAAGGTAGATCAATGTGTCATTTTTTTTTTGGGGATTAATGTGTCGTGTTTAAATAAAAATATTGAAGCCTGCCAACTATTCATTAGAATTTTCATTTTTAATTTGTATATAGCCTTTCATGATAGACAAGGGAAAATCCTAAAATGGAAATAATATTGATAGCCATTGAAAAAATAAATGTTATAGAAATAATGCATCAAAGAGGTAACAACATATAATAGGATTAATCTTGTGATACATAAAAAACCAAAATATAAACTTGGTATTCAATGGTAAATTTAACTTCTAAAAGAAAGTTAAATAATGAAGTTTTTTTTTTAGGGATAAATAATGAAGTTTTTTTTCGAATAAAAATATAAGTTTTCAAAATTCTTTTCCCCAATGTAAGGTATATCACAAACGTACACATAAGTCTCAATCAAATGTTTGAAAAATCAACAATAACAAAACTTGACCTAGTGTCCAGTAATTAAAAATCATAAGATGTTTACAACTTTAATAACAACTATTATAATAAAAAATTTATTCAAAAAAAAAACTATTATAATAAAAATATTATATATTTATCTCATAGAAAACATTCAATATTACAGCTTAATCATAAGTGTATTTTTGGCCTCCTAAGTTTCAAAATGTTGCGATTTTGATCCCCTATTAAAAAAATTAAAAAATTAATCCCTTAAGAATTAGCCTCTTTGCAATAATCATCTTTTTTTTTTTTTTTTTTTTACAAATTTTGACTTTTTTAACGCATATGTGGCACTTCATTAAAGAACCTGGCACGCAACATGTGTAAATTGGTTTTTTAAGAAAACAAAAAAGCTATGCGTGTATTTACTGCTGATTTAAAAAAAATAAAAATAATTGACACTATCTTCTTCATATCTCATCTTCTTCTTTATCATATCTTTATACATTTATCATAAAAAACTCAGATTTAAAAAAAAAAAAATGAAATTTTCATTTTCATACATTCATCATACAATCCAAAAAAAATAAAAAATAATTAGCAGCAATTAGAGAGAATATAAAATTAGCAACAACTAGAAATGAATAATGATTATTTTAACAACAAGAATCAAACTGAAACAACACATATATTATTATTCTGAACCGATCAGAAGACAAATCGCATGTTAACACGTGACATAACTTATACCGTCTTACGGCTCTGCGCCTGAAGGAGCACGCCGGTTTATGTGTGTAACACCCTAAACTCTAAAAGTGATAAATTACGATAATGATACGTGCATATCAAGAATCTAGATATTACTTTATCAATAAATCATCAAGCATGCATAAATAACAACTTTCTCAAAAACATCGTAGCGGAAATAAGTCACCAAGTAGTCATGTCATCATAACATCAGCAATACATAGTCTCGACATCTCCAACAGTCATAATATAAAGAAATAATAAAGACGACCCCTAATCAGAGCCCTAAAGTCTAAGACACCAAAAGCGATAAACGAGGTAGCATCCAAGCTATCCACAACCAACTCACCAAACCAAAGCAAACTATTCATGCACACCGTCTACCTATCCATACGGATAAGGAAGGTGGCCAACCAAACAACCACTGGGAGTTAGTTCACAATTCATAATCAAACATAATCATTAAGGGATTTCATAAATAACACATATACATACTCAACATTCCTAGAATACTAACATCACCTAAATATTATCCCAATTCAATACAGATCATGCTATCATACTTCCATCAAGATACATCAAGTATATTCATACCTTAAATCATCATCAAAATTCATCACTTAACAACATCAATCCATATAAGAATTACTCACTTTATTCCTCATTTAGCATAATTAACTCAACAAATACAATTCATCATTTCAAAGGTATAAACAAGGAAATTATCGTAACCAAAGAGATCACCCAATCACATACATATAATTCACACTTCATTATTTTCACCAAAATAAACATCATCAATTAAAATCACCAAGTGCACAAGTATCACCAAAAATAACAAACATTGTAACAACCCAATTTTTGTTAGATTTATTTTATTGTTTATTTATATGTGATTGTATGTGATTAATTGCCCCTGTGTGTATTTTGGTTGGGATTATTAGAATTCGGTGTTAGAAGGGTATTTTAGTCATTTTGGACTTAGGGGTATTTTGGTCATTGTGTGAGCAAGGGTAAATTATCAATTTCATTGTGAGGATTATTTTTAGTGTTTCAAGTGGAACCATTATTTTTACTAAGTTACTAGTGGGTTGTGGTAATTAGTTAAGAGCCGATAACTATTCGTTATTTTTTACCGTAAGTGAGTAGAAACTTTGTGAGTTAGTTAATGAGAGCTTTGAGCTCATTGAGACATTTGGAGGGTTAAGCCCATTATTGTGGAACCTATATAAACTCTATTCTTTAGAGAAAATAAGGTTACACATTCATTTCACATAACTTTTGAGAGAGGTAGAGAGAGAAAGAGCTAGAGGGAGAAAAAAAGGGTTACAAGGGAAGAGCTTGAAGATCAAGAAGGCGGTAGAGACTCAAGGAGCTAAAGTGAAGCTAAGGCTAGGTTTGTGCTCAATTGAGGTAAGGAGGATAGTGTTCTATCATAATCTTTAAGTTATAATCTCTTTTCTACTCATATTCAAAAGTGCTTATTTGTGAAAAGTGATTAATTTTGAATTTAATTGGTGAAATTCG
>Ga0315913_1001096_pt1 | contig 28316 bp, 13 predicted proteins | sample MpolsnodulesMG_FD_207736 | JGI IMG/M metagenome (GOLD analysis project Ga0315913, IMG submission 207736) | Medicago polymorpha root nodule microbial communities from Los Angeles, California, United States - small nodules | ecosystem: Host-associated > Plants > Roots > Nodule | place: USA...
TCTTTTTAGCATTAGTACTGCGAACCGACGTGTACTAAATCTCTATACCTCATATGTATCAAATTCTTCATATGTCATAACATTTGCTATCAATTATTATGTGAATTGCAAATTATGTGACTATGGTCTCAACATTTGCAAATTGATCACCAATTGGGACACCTTCATTTGTGTTACAAACATTAACAGTTGCATTAGTGTTATTTGTGCTATCAATTATGACATGAATATCTTCTTTTGGAATATCAATGTTAGTATCACTAACAATGGCTTCTGCACTAGTGTTAGTATCAATTATGACCAACAGAGTTTTCCATATTAGTAGCTGCATTTATTATGTATAACATGTTATGAACCACTGGTGTAGTGGGCATTACCAGTTGCAATACAGGTTCATGATGGATTCCAAGTGTACCATGTGCTATGTTACCACTCACATTCTCACAAGCGAAATGAAAAGAAGTAGATGCTTTGCTTCCCTTGCTAGTATCGTCCATGGGAGGATTTGCTTTCTCAAGAGCTGGTTTTTCAATGAATTTTTGGACATCCTTCTTGATTATGACTTTCTTCTTGCCCTTGTCATCTTTGGGGACTTGATCTCTATCATTATGTAGTTGAATCTTGTTGCATCCGGATAAATGGTGACCAATAACCTTCGCATTATGCCAAAAATCTGGAAACTTTTTATATATTACCTTCGACAATGAAGGCATGACCCTCCCTCATCAATGGATAAGGGTGTTCCCACTTACCACGTCTTAGAAGGAAAGTCATAGGATTCACTGTCAATTCCTTTTGTGGACATCTGAGGAGAGGGGGAAGGCCTTCGCGCCAGTGCCAGCTACTCCTACAGCTATTGGCTAAAGATCGACAATCTATTCGCCGCAAACCAAGGGACAGCCCTCTTCGTCCACCTGTGAACCTTCTCAAAAATAGTTCTCTCTCTCCAATATTCCTCAGAGTTCCATGATTTTGATCGACGCCTGAGCATGCGTTTATCGTTGAGTACAAGGATTAAAATCATTGGACCATTTAAATAAACGCAAGAAACCAGGCTTAAGATTCCATGTTCCCATGGATCATACTCTTCTCATATCATCATAAGAAGAAAATTGAGATTCAAAAAAAAAAACCTCTCCCAAGAGAGATGAGCTTCCATTGACCAAATGGTTTCCACAAGACAGATAACTTGGTCGTCTAGTCCCGAGCTTAAGGGTTTATCACCCTTATCCAACAACGGAAGTAATTATTTATGCATAAATGTGATGATTTAAATCAACATTTCAGCTACCGATGAAAAATGGGTCAAGAAAAGGGTTAGACTATCACACGAACTAATACTCAAATTTCAGCCGAGAGATGTGTCCGCATTTAGTGTCTCTTGAAATTGAAGTGAATCAACAGAAAACCCAACAAAAAAACATTTCAATTTTCAACTTGTTAGGAATAGCAAGTCTCTTTAGTTATTTAGCAATGACCATTTATGAATCAACATTCTTTTTGAAAAATATGTTTAGTCATATTTGCCATCAAATGTATAATGGATCATCCTTTAACCATTGGTTTCCCACTCACATACCCAGATTAAAACATGTGAATTGAATGGCAAATAACGTGGTAGATAGAAAGATTTGCAAGAAACGCATGAGAAACCAAACTAAGGTTAAAATCGTCTGTGTAACATAACACATTAGTTCTATGTTTCAACCAAACTCTTGTCTAAGCAAAACTTATTGGATAACAAAGATCTGAAATCAATTTACAATTATGCAACTTGTGTAGTATTTTATCATATGATTACAGAACAACAACAAACACTAAATCAACTTAACCACAATTCAGAAAAATAGCGAATAGATTAAACGAAAAGATCATCAACAAACACGAGACGGAATCATACAATCATTTGAAGGGCCGTCATCAAAGTTGAGACTGTAGCTTTGAAGATCATAGCTATACTGTGGACTGCTCCTTTTCCACCCAAGAGATTGTTTCCAACAATTCTTCAACTTACAAAATATTTTCTTTACAATACATGACAAAGAGCAACACTCAAGTGTAACGCTTCTTTGAACATTATTATTACCAAGTGTTACTGAAGATGTAACTCTTGTTTTCCTTTGAAACTTGATCAATTGATTTCTTTGAAAGCTATACATCCTTGAGAGTTTCATTGTATTACTCAAACAAATGAAACATCATGAAAGGTGTGTTTTTTTAAGAGTCACCAACACAATGAAGCACCTAGTACTTAATTGCCAATTTTTGATTTATAGTTGATAAAAATAAAAACAATATTATCATGAATAGTTTATCATAGTTTACTTTTGCTACCTTCTGCTCAATAATGATGGTCCCAGCTTGGTGAAAGGATTGAAGAGTGTCCTCTAGTGATGTAACATCAATGTGGTGTGTTTAATTTCAATCACCTTTTGAAGACAATCTTCTATGATTTTATCATTGTGATTAATTTACTTGTGTTTTACTCAAACATTTGCCAAGATTCCTAGTATGCTTCTACTAAATTATGGTCTACATAATTAAAGGTACACGCTATTTCTACGTAAACGGATCAAAATTCACTAGCTTTTTCTAAAGCCAAAAATTTATGAACACGCTTTATACAAAATATATTCCAAAATGAATTTCACGTAACATACAATACGAGGGACAGATCATCTCATGCCGACATGCTAACAATTTGTATTTTGCCAAATCCAGTCCAAACAAAAGCATATAATTACAAGCTCGTGTTTGGATAGACAACTTAATTAAGTGTCAATAGCATAAGGACTTATTATATTAGTGTTTTATGTATAAGATATTTCTACAACAAAAAAATAAACTAAAACTAAATTAATTTATATGTTATAAACTATTTTCATAAGTTATCTTAAAAAACTTATGGAGATCAGTTGAAAAGACTTGCATACGTATTACAAGTGTTTTAATAAGGTCTTTCGTATAGTGTCACAAATGATTGTGTCAGTAAATAAACTCATATCAGTCGGTCCAAAAATAGGTATAAAAAAAAGACAGATAATTTATTATCTTGTAAAAGTTACATACTGTTATTGTACGTGCCAAAGTTAATACAAGTCACTATATCAGTGATGAACATTTAGAATCAAAAGTCAAAAGTAGTTATGGTGGTCATGATTTTGATGAGTGCAAAATAAATTAACTCTGTTAGAAGAATTGGTTGAGAAATTCCATCAAGTTGACAACGTACCAATAGACATTGATTGACAGGCTACAAAACAAAACAAATCTCTTACCTTTGCCTCTTGTAAAGGAAAAAGTTACTTACGAGAGAATGTATGTTAAATGGAATTTGGAAATGCAGAAAAATCAGTCCATTACATCGTAATAGAAGAAAAAAAACCTTGCTAATAGTTAATTCCATCGAGTTACAAACGTATATAACATTTCTTTAAATTCATCTATGTCAACGATTGTGAGGTGAGAATGCAGCAAAAGTAAGAACAATGAAGACGATAGTTTTACAAGGTTTCAAAGGGTTTAGTAATAAACTAAACTTCAGCGTGATTCACTTTCACCCCTTGCTCCAAACTGGGTGCGCTAGTATGAATAGAGCATTAGGATACTTTGGAAGTCCTTTGATATAGATTGTACGCTCACTATCAAATGTAGATTATAGAACAAGTTATTTTTTCTGTGAATAAGAGAAGTATGGAAGCGATTCATAACGATAAAAAATAGCAGAAATTCCGTATTACTTTCTTTATGGAGGTTTTTTGTTTTTTTGGTATCATATAGAGTAGGCATGTTAATAGAGAAACGTGTAAGCAACGTGTACTACTTAATGAAGAGAAACAATCACATAGCAATTGCTCTCAGACACCTCAAATTAATTAACTACCATTTGGAGATTTTTTAAATCGGTTAAACTGATTTTAAAAAATATTAACCAATTTAAAAATTAATGAACGGTACCTATAGTTAATTGTTGTTCAATTGCTAAGTGCCTAAAGAGCAATCCTAAACAATCACTTGCACGAGTACATAACTGCAAGGGCATATCACTTTTAACAAATTCTTCACTTAAATCTTAAAATGTGACATAGATGCTGGTTTTTTTTAGCTCCCGCAGCGTAAACAAGCCTTGGCATGTACATACATCAGGAATTCGAAAGATGAGTTTGTCCAAGTTAGAAACCTAAGGACCAGGCCATACCAGCAAAGGCGAAGATTGAATCCACGAGGTTATCTTTGTATTAGATAGCTTTTTATAGGCAACTCTTCTCCACCAAAACATGGATTCATTGTTATTGAGGCTTGCTAGAGTTATGACCCATAAATGTTAGGCTAAACCGAACAATGACTCATTAGTATCTCAATGGTTGATGATGACCATAAAAACACGAGTAAGGATTTTACTCCAAGCTAATACAGTCTGGTTTGATAAACCGAGTAAGGATTTTTCTTAGAAAGCAAAATAGGATCATAGATTACTCATGTTGAATGATATATGTTTATTTGAAACCATTTCTCATTACACATCTAACAATACTGACTATTGTAAGATGGATGTGTGGCATAAACAAGCTTAGCCGTTTTACAAACGTTATTTTGCTTGATAATTAAATAACTAAATATGTCCTAATTTTTTCCATAACAATAATGAGAAGGAAAAAACTCATAGTTGACGATAAAGCAAAGGAATACTACAAATTTCAACAAATTGATGAAGCGCCATCCATAAAATTGAGGTATTAAAAACTTATCCATTAGAACATCCAAACTCTAGAGACAAAACATGGATGAACTTAGCAAGAACAGTAATTTGCATAGACTAATATGATAATAGCTATAGGGCAGTGTTAGAAACACATAGCTATCAAACCAATTAATCATCTTCTAAATCCAACCAAATATCATATATCCAAAAGATACTTAAACATAAGTCAAGGAAAGACAAAATGGTGACAAAGTTTAGGCATAAACAAAAACTCTTGCAAAACCTAAAAACATAAAGATAAGTATCTCTTGTATTAAAATTGCCACACAATGGCATCAGCACTACTTGCAATCTTGAAACAGAATCCACACTCATACAATGGCATTGGCAGCACTTGCAATCCTAGGCCAAAGATCAGCACATTCCTTAGCAATTGGACCGGTGATAGCAGAACCTACAATGAACAGCATGACATAGACGTCAAGACACGAATCAAATACCAGCAGCAAACTAAAAAAAAGACAGGTGGTTTAATGTTTTTTTCTTGTGAAAAAATAACACAGAAGCATTACCACATTGTAACAATAGCCAAAAGGCACTGAAGCAAGTGTATTAATTTAATATTACACTTTCAATTACAAAAGAAAGTAAACATATTTGCATGAGCATTAGGTGCTAAGTATAAACTGTATTTACTACATAGATATCAGATAAATGAACAAATGATACCTTTCATTTCTCCCTTAGGATTCACAATGACACCAGCATTATCTGCAAAAACCAATACCAAATATTACAAGAACACACCAGCATTAGAACATAATTAAAACTGAGAGCACGAAAGATTGAATAAGTTATGTTGACAAAATTTGATATTGAATGAATTAGTTCAACAATGATTGAATTGATATTAGCTAAAGAGATGTTGATTTAGTAAAATTAATTCAAGCTAAAAGTGAGTTTAAGTAAAATGATTTATGTTGAGTTGAACAACAACTTTGAGTGTTAGAATCAACTCTAGCCTCAAGAACTACCAATAAATAGCTTCAAGTTATTGAGAGCAACCAAATTTGATTCTATAAGTGTACAATTGATTAGTACATGTTTGGTTGCTCTGGGGTAGAATTGATTTTCTACTCGAATTGATTCTACTTGAAGCTCTTATTCTAAAATGTAATTTCACACCCAAATTTTATGTTCAACTCACTTTTAACCAACACTTAAACATACACTAAGCATATTAAATTGAGTGTAATCACACCGAAGATGAACTTGGTAAAAAAATTGAAAAAGAACTGAATTAATTGAGTGTAATGACATGTGTGCAAGTGCTTAAAACGAGATTTACCAGCAGACAGGTAGCACAATGAAACAAAATTACACATCATGCAGTTTAAGACTGGCAATAACACAGATATATGCTTCTCCATAGTGAATGACAGCACAGAACACAGATCACTCATCATGAATTTACAGAAGCAACATTTCAAAATTAAAAAAACACACCCATAGGAACATGAATCAAAACAGCGTTTGTTACCTTCAAAGTACATGAAGACACCATCCTTTCGGCGCCATGGCTTACGCTGACGAACGATGACAGCTGGCAAAACCTTCTTTCTGAGATCAGGCTTTCCCTTCTTCACAGTAGCCATCACCATGTCACCAGCACAAGCTGAAGGGAGACGATTCAACCTACCCTTGATTCCCTTCACGGAGATGATGTACAGATTCTTTGCTCCGGTGTTATCAGCACAGTTCACCGTCGCCGCCACTGGTAGACCCAGTGACATACGGAACTTGTTCCCGGCGGAACCACCACGACCTAATAGGAAAAAGAAAAAAGGGATACAGATCAGAAAAAGAGAACAAACAAATAAGGTTGAATTTGAGAAAGGATTAACAATCACTGTACATACCTCTCTTCGACATGGTTTCGTTTTCTTGTTACCACCGCTCTTGTTGCTCTTGCGTTTCCTTATATATGCAAAATGAAGATTAGGGTTTTTTCAGTTTTAGGGTTTATTTGGGTTGGGCTTTCTATTGCTTATTTTGTTGGGCCTTACATCACTTTATTTACAATTGTTTTTCTCACATACCTGATTGCTCTCTCACGCTAGTAAAGGAGCATTCTACCCCCAACGGCAATTAATTGTCACCGGGTAGTCAACAATAGTTAACTGTTGATGGGCGTGTAACGGTCCGTTATTAGAGTGTAAAAGCAATTGGGTATGTTCGAAAAGCAATTTTTATTTTATTTAGTACGACTCGAATTATTATTTTTTTGTCAACTAGACAGTAGTAGAATCAGGAATTTTGAATAGTAGGGGCACCATTTCACGAAATTTGTTGGGAGAGAGGGCTGGTGTGGTTGATTTTACGGTTACATGAAACGAGAAGGAAGGGTTTTCATTTTTCTCATTAAGAAAGAGAAAAAGAGATGATCGTAGGTGAGTTTAGAAATAAAATCTCACAAAAACAGCATGTAAGATGAATATTGCCCCACTTATAAACACTTATTCATGTCATCTCTCAACCGATGTGAGAAATTTCAACACATAGTGAGACAGGGTGTGATAAATTGCTTATTTTAATTTAAAAATAAATAAATAAATGAGAGAGTGTAACATGTTTTGTTTTTGTAGTGGGGAAATCAAGATAAAGTGAATTTTTGTGCAAAATCTAATACAAGTATGTTACAAGTATGGTGGGGGATGTTAAAGATATGTTTGTGCAGGCCCACACAACCTTGTGTGTGTACGCACTATTGATTGATATCCGTTGCTTAGGATGGAAAAAATATCATTTTGAAAAAATTTAAAAAGTCAGTACGATAAACATTAAATTTATTTAGCTAATTAAAAAATATTATACTTTTTATTTGTCATAAAAAAGGATCTCAATAATTCATAAGTCATAGCTCAACCCATGAAGAATGTCAAAATTACTATGATGAATATGGTGATTAGAGTTCGAATCTTGGCTACTCCACCAATGTGTGTAAGTTTCTACGAATACTGTCATTTTGTTTATATTCCATAAAAAGGATTCCAACATTTCAAATTTAGTTGCAATCTTTTGTATTTTGTATGCACTTTGTTTTGAATAAACCATACGAGGTTCGCTGACACGATATAAATTTATAATTTGCCTTATTAGAAAATGTTATTAAATTTAAAATATTTAAGTTTTTCGTTCTATAAAATTCTCAAAATTTATTTTTTTGTCCATATAAAAAAGAGACATGTTTCCGTCCCTACAAAGTTTCCCCTCACGCATATTCGGTCCAAGTTATTTTCAAAATTTAATTAGTATTCTTAAGCTTTTAAATTTTTAAATAATTTTTTAAACATGTTTAGAACATTATAAAAAGTTTCTTTACAAAAATTTAGAAATTTTTATCATGGGATGAATTAAATATAAATTTTTTAAATCTCAGAAGTTAAAGATAAATGTAACGAAAATCTCGACCTTAAAATCAAATTTTTAGTTCATTTTTTGGAGGAAATTTTTAGGGTTAAATATGTTTTTGATCCCTATAAATATACCAACTCTTCGTTTTAGTCCCTCTAAAATTTTTCTTCAACTTTTAATTGCTACAAAATTTTCAATCACTACTTTTTGTCCCTGTTTTTAATTTAATTTTTGTATTTTTTAATGAAATTATGCAGAAATGTGAAAAAAATACTAATTAAATATGAATTTTTAACCGTAAAAAATATATAATTTCATATTAAATTCATGTTTTATTAAAAAATTATAATTTTTTTTTTGGATAGATTCTTATAATATTATGAATTTTTGAGCAAAATTTTATTCAAAAATATTCATTCTACATATGAGTTTACTTTAAAGAGCGACCAAAAGTGAAGGTAGAACATTTTTAGGGACTAAAAGTTGAAGAAATTTTTTATAGGGATTGAAATGAAAATTTGAAGAATTTATAGGGACCAAAAACATATTTAACCCTTTTATAATGTTATAAACAAGCCTGAAAAAAGATCATTCAAAAATACACATTAACTTACCAACAAAGGCTAAAACTACGTGCTAGAAAATATTGTAGGAATGAAAACATGTCACTTTTTTCATGAGGACGAAAAACTTATTTGACCAAATATTAATTTTATCATAATTAATAGTCGCACAAAGTATTAATTTATTCCAAGCATCATTAAATTCATTTTAATACGAACATTTATTTATTTCAAATCAAAAAGTATAACTGTCCTCTATAAATACGATCATATCTCTTCCTCGATTTCCAACAAGAAAGAAGTTTGTGAATCATGGGTCGTAAAAAAATAGGTATTGAATTTGTAGAGAACATAGATGCAAGGTATGTCACATTTTCTAAGAGAAAGAATGGTCTTTTTAAGAAAGCAAATGAGTTATCAGTTCTTTGTAATGCCAGAGTTGGTATAGTTGGTTTTACCCCTGCTGGTAACCCATTTGCTTTTGGTTCTCCAACTTTTCGAGTTGTGGCCGATGAGTACCTTCGTGAAACACAAGGTGAATCATCGAGGCAAAATGTTGAGCCTTCAAGAAATGGAAATATCAACGTGCCTGGCAAAGAACTTATGGGTGTGACGAAAGAGTTGAAGAAGGCGGAGATAATTGACAAAGGTAAACTACTTATTGCCTATGATGATCTTGATGTAGATGGACTTGAAAAAGTGAAGGCTTTGTTGGAAGAGATTCGTGCAGATATTGATGCAACATCGACTTTGCTTCTCCTTGCAAAAAAACCTATGTGATCAAAACGGTCAAGTCATCATGAGGGTCGAGTCTTTATAGCATATAAGCCTCCTTAGTTTGCAATGTAATGTAAGGGAAAATCCAATGTTATGAAAAATAATCACCAAGCAGAGATTTTGGTTTGTTCAATTTATAAATTTTATAATGAATAATTTGTCCTAGTTTTGCTTAATTAATCTATATTTTATAATTTGTATGAATTTGATTTGAATTCATCAATCTTGAAATCTTTATTACATCAAGCTGCAAATTTTGAAAATAGTTTATTGACAAGAACAAATGGGCAAATGAATCGTGTGTGGATCTTATCAAATGTCTTATAAGAATGTAGATATCTTCTAAATTTTAGTGACCTTTGTTTTTTTTAAACTCGGCATCCGACTCAAGAACCGACTAATTTGGTTTTTTAAAACTCGACATCAAACCCAAGGACCGACTAATTCGAGGGTCCACTCACATCCTCCACCTGCCAGGGGAGGGGGCTATTTAAAGCTAGGGCAAACTTATGTATGAACTAGGCCACCGAAATTGACATTAAAGGGAATCAAACCTGAGACCTTGAGAGGGGGACACTTTAAAATTCTAAGCCAACATTGTTAGGTCAACCCAACTGGGTTTATGTTTTACTTTCCTTGTTGCTATTTTGCAATTAGGGTGAAAGTCCTTGTTTTGAAATAAATATGGATGCGAAAGTCCTTTTTTTTTACAAGCTAGCTTATAAAGGTGAAGAAGACCAAATTGATATACCGAAAGATTTATGCATTCAAGTGTGATAACTTCTCAATGACATTTGTTAATTTGTTTATCCTACGTTACACAAATTAGAAACTTGAATCCTATTTTAGTTTGCCTTGGATTTGTAGAGAAGAAAAAAAAATATTTTAGCAATGAGTCTCCATGAAGTTTCGATGAGGATATTGAGGTTCATGGAGAATGGTTTATCTTTGATATTTTCAATGACATTGAATGTCTAGGCATACCGAACCATTACTTGACACTAAAGGTTGGCGTTTCTGTCATACCTTTAATGAATATTGATTTGATTAAGCTAGTAACTTATGCAATGATACACGCTTTTAGGTCAACAAACTTTGCAAAAATATCACAACAACTTTTATAACTAGGAAGAGCATCCGTCGTAAAATATTGATTCCTTAATGCTATGAATTTTCTTTCACATTTCAAAGAAGACAAATACATGTATGTCTCTATTTTGCTTTGATGGTCAACATGAGTGAAGGACGTCACCTTCTGAGGTTGGATCGTACATACTGCAACTTGTATAGGTAATAAAAAAGTTAACAAAAATAGGTAAGGAATTATTAGAGAGAGAGAGTAGGTAATGAAAAAGTAAGATGGAGAAGATAAGTGGAAGGATAAAAACTTAATAAAATGAAAAGCAAGAGAGAAAATAAAAATATAAAGGGAAGAATATGCCTCTCTAGTTCCTTATTCTCGAACAAGTCGACCCTAACTTTCTCTCTTTAAGTTCTATATTCCATTTTCTTTATTGATGATGTGGTTTTAGGTTAATTTTTGACCCGAACTCACTTATCTTCATCTTTTTTCTTTCTATTTCAATCTAAGTAAGTGTTTTTCTCATAGATCTGGTTTTTTTCTTCATGATCTCGTATTCTGAGTGTGGCGTTGTGTTGTTCGTCGTCTTGTGCAACTTTGTTTGATATATCGTCTTGCTACGGTGCTCACTTGTTTCCTATTGAAAGATCAGATATCCGATCAATGATCTGAGCGTCAGCGTTGTAGGTCGGAGGCAAGAGTATTCCGGTCACTATAATTTTATCATATTATTTGTAGGCATTTTGTCGTCGTATGCTATAAACTTAGGTGCTACGAATTTGTTCGTAGATTCACCGTTTACGTTTTTAGGAATATCGAATGATGTACTCTGTCAATTTGAATGAATAAATATCGTTTTATTTTTGTAAAAAATAAAATAAAAATTAAGGAGCAATGGCACATACACATATTTTAAGGAAGGTTGCACACATTGAACTCTAACGGATCACAGCGCAAAATGGAGGTCTACCAACCAAATGTGGGGAACGACATATCATCTCAACAAGGGAAACATATGCACTACACGCGCAAATAGCCGAACAAGGCTAAAAGTTGCAGGCCATGTCATTTGATTAATATGAACATTTTTTTTCATTAATACTCATCTTGTACAATTTCATAAGACACACGGTCAATCAAACTCAACTTATTTACAATTTCATCCCTTTAACTTCATGCCTTTATCTTTATTTTTCACGTATTTTTTAATTCAATAGCTAAAACCCCAAAATTATCATACTTAAAGCTCTATTGAAATAGTTAAGGAACCTACAACTGAGGGTCAAAATTCTCTCCTCATCACAACTGTTTGAAGAAAGAGAATCACAATTTAGTATTATCAGTCAATACCTCAATTAAATCTCGAGTTTGATAACACAAGTAAATTTATTTCTTTTAGTATATGAATTACATTTATCTATAGTTCATGTCCTGTTCATATTATTGTAAACCCATTTTGTAAAAGCAATACATTGAAATTCCATAATTCTTCTCTATTGAGAATACTTTATTTATTTTATACCGTTATAAATTGTACATTTGCGATACATTTAATAATTTTACTTTTACAACATTATATATATATATATATATATATATATATATATATATTATTGATACTAGTGGTTAGAGTTTCATTTTTTAGGAGAATAAGTGGGAAATCCGAGATTTGAATCCTGCCCTACATATCTTTATGGAAGTTTATGATTGTTTTTTCTTATATCCTCAATAATAATAAAATAGAAGTCTTGTTTATTTTTGATGTGTATAACTTGACTATTTCTGAAATATGTTTATAATTGTAGCATTTGAATTTTGAGTGAGTTATTAAAATTTTGTATATAATTTCATATCCTATTTTATAATACTGGAGACTTAAATCTCACTCATATGATGATAAACTTTTGTATAATTATCGTATTCTATCATATAAAAGTTATTATATTTATAAAATTCTTTTAGTTATTTTTTTAAAAGGAGATTTTATGCTATAAAACTCTTAAGTGAAAATTTATCATCTACTCAGTTTTAAATGCATAATATGCAGTTAACTATGAAACATAATTTTGATAAAAAATAAAATAAAAAATCCATTGATAAATTATGTGTATATTGGGTTTCACACTATCATCATGTTACCACTTGAGTTAATGAGTATGTTATATTCATGTGCAAAATACGCGGTTGAGTTTGTGAAACTCAATTAATTGAAAAAATAAAAATTATATTACCACTTATTTCCTAATTCTGTGCAATTAAGTATGTCATTGTTAAATAATATTACTAAATTGATTTTAAATTGAACGTCGTTTAAGATTTTTACATACAAATTAAAAAATAAAATGATGCCGTCAAAAAATATTACAATTTTACAAAACGAACCTGAATCACTAATGGTGGATTTTCCGCCATAATAAATGCAAATTGAATATAATGCTTTGAAAGTAATGTACTTAATAATTATTAGAGGGTAAAGTTGAAAGTAAAAAAGTATTTCTTATAGTGTAAGTGAAATCCATTTTGAAACAATATATTATTGTTAAAGTGATACTCGTTTTAAAACGGAGGGAGTACATGATTATAATATTTATATATAAGTGACCACCAATGAGAATGTTATTTATTCATATATATATATATATATAAGAATATTTATTAATGAGTTGTAAATGAAAATAGATCGTGATGAGTTGTGTCACTTCTCACCATAAGTCCATTGAGAGATTAATGCCTCCACTGATGAGTGTATATACTAATCATCCATTAGGTCAGATACATATACTAATCACAACGTTCATCGATAAATAGGTAGAAGAACTCACAATTCCAATGATCCTTGGAAATCTATTGTATTACATTGTCAGCAAATATGACATAACTTTGTATTTATGATTTGGACAACTCTCTTAAAATATCCAACATAAATTCGTAGGCTGAGAAGTGCTAACTAACATGACATATATTACCACGTCTCATACGTTGTGATGATGTAAAATGGACAAAATATTGATGATCAAAAATGTAATTAGACCAAACTTATTTAACCCTCAAAATATTCGATATCTTGACATGTCACAAGAAATGTTGATGTTGTGCGCTTCTCCCTCTTCCTCACACCACCTTGTCGTCATTCCTCCGACAACCACTTTCCGCAGCCGGAGACTCACCGGAAGTTCCCTCATCCGTTCTCGCCTGACTATGTCCCTCGACAACAACAACAACAACAGCAATTCCTCTTCCCTACTGAGTTCTGTCACAAAACTTCTCTGGGGCCGGTCCCTCCCACCGGGTCTTCTCGTCACCACCGTCCGCACCGCCTGGAACTCCATGTGGCAGCTCATGATGTCCCAGCTCGCTCCCTCCGACCCCACCGGCGGATATTCCAGACCCGCTTCAAAATTTCGATTCTCCGGTCCACCACCGAGTGGTCTCCACCTCTACGTTGGCCTGCCATGCCCGTGGGCACATCGTACTCTCATAGTCCGCGCACTCAAAGGCTTGGAAGACGCTGTTCCGGTGTCAGTTGCGTCGCCGGGAATGGACGGGTCGTGGGAATTCAAACGGGTTGGTACTACGGGTCGGGCAATTAGTCCGAGTTTGGATAAGGCGAATGGTTGCAAGACTTTGAAGGAAGTTTATAGGCTGAGAAGTGGTGGGTATGATGGAAGATCCACTGTGCCAATGTTGTTGAACAAAGACTCCAAAGATGTTTTATGTAATGAGAGTTATGATATAATTCAATTGTTTAATTCCGGTTTAAATGGGTTGGCCCGTAACCCGGACTTGGATCTTTCACCACCAGAGTTAAAGGATAAGATTGAGGAATGGTATCAAGTGATATATCCAAATGTCAACAATGGTGTGTATAGGTAAGAAATGCTAACAGCTGAGTGCAACTTCTGTAATCACGATGAGTTTGAGAAAATCACGGGGACACTTTTGGTTTTGTTCAAAGCATATCATCGTCGTGATTTCAAACATGCTCGAATATTTTTAGCAGCAGTTAGACCTCGCTTTGAATACTTCTTCAGTGTTCCAACTCATACCATTGGAGTACACATTCATCATTAATTTTGCTTCTTTCATCGTTGATTATTGAATTGGTATTATTGTTGCAATTTGCATTGCAGGTGTGGGTTTGCGCAGAGCCAAGAAGCATATGATAAAGCGGTGAATGAGTTGTTTTGTACGTTAGACAAGTTGGAGAATCACTTATCAAATTCTCGCTATTTGTGTGGAGACACACTCACACTTGTTGATATATGTCTGTTTACTACTTTGATTCGGTTTGATATTGCTTATAATGTTCTGTTTAAATGCACCAAGAAGAAGTTGTATGAGTATACCAATCTACATGCCTACATGCGTGACATTTATCAGGTGCTTGCTTTGCTCAAAAAATGTTTAGGTTTATCTATCATTTGTGTTGTTTGTCTACTAACATAGTATGTGTTTCGTGCCTTGGACAGATTCCCAAAGTTGCAGATACTTGTAATTTTCAAGAAATTATGGATGGTTACTACAAAACCCTTTTTCCTCTCAATCCAGGGAGCATTAGACCAATTATGCCTTCAACTTCAGAGCATGAAATTCTTTGCAGACCTCATGGCAGGGAATCCCTATCATCATCAACTGAACCAGTATTTGTTAAATAGGCAATGAACAAATCTTTCACCCGTTGGTTCTGTTCTTTATGTAAGAATAATAATCTGCAATTCAACGTTTATAGGAAATGCATGTGTATAGCTATAGCATACTTTACTAAATGTTATCATGTACTGGCTGGTGATTAGCGCCAAAATTTTCACTTTCTTTGCAACTCAAACCACACTTTCAATTTCATCTCTGGCTCTCACAGTCCCAGCCAGGTCAAATGAAATGATTCATCCTAAGATCATTTCTAATGTACCAGATTGAAAAATGCTATGTATCCCCTCTCAGATAAATAACGACGCTATTTTCAGTTTTAAAAAGTTTTATATTTTCAACCAAAGGATCAAATGCTAAAATGTAAAAAAAAAATAAAAAAAAACTCCAAAACTAAGAAACATGCTAATAAAATTTCGCAACATGATATATCTTCATATAAGACACAGCAGTTAGTTACGTATACTTAACGGAGCTCTAAACTGAAGATTAAACTACATATATTAACGAAGGACCAAAATGAAGGTTAATTCATTTGTCTTTTTTGGATGAGACTGCCTAATACTTCCCATAAAGCTATACAAAGTAACTATAGCTCAACCACCAACGGTAATAAGCTCCCAAAAAAAACCAAAACATGCATCCCTGAAGTAAGCTGGGTCTTGTTACGACTCATCCAGGACCTGGGTGAGACCACAAAATGGTTCAATGCAGTATGTCTATCATCCAGCAATTAACGCAGACCTAGTGGATCCTGCATCAAAAGAGTAAAAATTAAATACGGAAATCACACATCGTGTGAATTGAAACCAATCAGAGCATAAGCTATAAGCACGTTATTAAACAATCCAAAAGGCAAATAAGTTGCCTCCCAAGTTCTACAACAAAGTAAATTAAATTAAAAATTTTAAAAAATCCAATTTGGCATGTGTCGTGGCCTTTTCAACAATTATCAATCCAGCAAAAGATTAAGTATAACAGGTTGTTTGAGAAATTGAACCTACTGTTTGATCGCTTCATATTCCTGCAGAACTTACTGCCACATTTGCACTGGAACAGTTTGACAGGTTGATCATGGTCGTCAAAGTCAATGCCATAATCCTGCAGAAACACCATAAAAATAAGCTTCTGTTTAGAAAAAATTGATTTTAGATTGATGAAATGATTTGAAGAAAGTAAACTACAAAAATGAACAGGCACTCCTCAGTATAACCTTACTAAATGGTCTGCTATCCACCCAAAGTACATTAGCATTTCTCAATTAAGTAGCCATGAAAAACTAGAAAATAAGTTTAGCCATAAATAAATTATCCCAACTTATTAATCGTTGCTAAGTTGTTCACTACTTAAAAAGAGAGTAATTAGTAAGCAGTGAAAATTTTATACAATATAGGAGGACCCATGTGAGCTAGAAAATTTCATGAAAAACCATATTACATAACAAAACTTACCCAAGTGAGCTCTTCATGCGCTGCTATGTTTCTGGTGGTAAAAAGGGCGAACTGCAAATTGTAAAACATCAAAAGCATTGGTAAGCAAAATTGCTACACAGATTAGTATAACAACAGAAGGCAAGTAAAACAGCTTTTCAGACTTCAAGGATTAGGTAGCTTCTCACATGATAGTAATAACGATCTGGACACTCAATTTGAATTGGGATTTCAACCAAGTTTGCATCAGAACATCTGAAAAATTAAATAGTTATTACAAAATCTCCTAAATAACCAAAAAAACATTCAAACATTTGCTGAGGCACTATTTGACAGAAGTCAACAGTTAACATAACACAGTCATAAGTATTGAATCATCTAAATATACAATCAACCATTAGAAGCATGCAAATGAAACAAGGATTGAACCTTCCACTGCTCAGCTATGAGATAAGTAATGATATTTGAGTTGAATGTATAAAAATAGCATACAAGAAAGTAAGCCCAGTTTTATAAAGATGGGAATGTTGTGATAGATAAACAGTTATGCGAGGCAAGTTAAGGAAGGTAAATCAGATCAAGGATATTTAAACAGTTTGGGGTAGGGAGAGATCAAGGAAAAGTGTAGTTCAAACGATTAAAATAATTGGTGTTAAATGGTCTATCATTACATATGAGCATAGTTTGAGGATCCATGTTGCAAACTCAACCTAGTGGAAAAAGGCTCCGACTCATTTTCAACATTGTAATACATATTTTAATTTGTAATGAACTAACTATTTCTCAATCATGACAATTACAAAGAAAAAATTATTCTCTTCGGATGTTTAGAATTACAACCACATTAAACTCGAGTTATTTTTCTTATTCATATAATATTATAAGTACATGCCAATTTTGATGAAACATCCCAGAATATCTTTTTTTTTTCTTTTCTAGATGCATAGTCTGTATGATTAAATTTTCCTCCCTGGTTATGTCTTCCTATGTTGGTAATCTCATTAAAAATATATATATAGTATAAACTGTGAAAAATGAATACTTTGTCTTATCAATGAAAAGTGCAACCAAGTAATAGGGTCGTCCCAACTATGTCCTCCATTTTTTTTCCGGATATCAATGGTTATGTCCTCCTACTTTGTCTTCTCCCATTTTTCCGGATATCAATTGTTATGTCCTCCTATTTCTCTGTTTTCCCTAGCTTGAATTTTAGGGTGCCAACCTTGAAACAATAGATGAGAAATTCAATACCTGTGATTGATAAATCTAGCAATGTTGCCAAAGGACGCTGCATCTAAGCACAGAGCTTCTTCATCCTTCACAAACGTTGAATCCCAATCCGCATCCAGTAGAACTGGGTAAGTAGATTTCCCATTTTCAGCACATTTCATGTTCCTCTCATGCAACTCTTTAACGGTTAAAATTTCTCCAGCAAACTCACACACAAATGCTCCTTTTGGCAGTTCCTCTAAGGTACGAAGTCCCCATCCTTTTCCTTCAGGTGTGAAAAATACCTAAATTTAAAATATTAATTAGAGAAAACATTTTACAAATGTACTGGGGAATAACATTATAGTACATAGGAACTTGGGCCTGTAGATACATAACTTGACATAAACAATAAATTCAACGCGTAAGAACTTTTTAATAAAAATTATGAATCAATATTGGAGAAAATGTATTTGTTTACTAGTGGCAGAGATTACTTAAACACTCACCTGCAAGTTGTATGTTATTCCACGCTGGATAACGCGATTTCCACATTGTTTCCCACAGCCACATTTGCTCCAACATTCTTTAATAAACTTTCTCTTCAAGTGTCCTTTACATGTTTCCAAACAACCATCACTCTTTGACCTTTCAAGTGGACAATCTTTGCAGTAAAAGCAATGCTGTTGAGGGTTGTGACTGATAGCAATACACTCTTCCAAAAATTCTTCCTTAATTAGGCCATGAGCTGTATATGCAAATTCGCCCCCAGTTTTATATGTACAGGCACAATGTGTGTCTGACAACAAGACGCAACTTCCTATACAGGAACAACTGTCCTCAGCCCCAATACGAGATAGAGAAATGTTAACATAAGCATCTCGGAACACAAGGTTTTGGGGTATGTAGTTGAAAGGTGGTGGAAAGTCGTTAGTAGATGATTCATTCACCCATGAAATTTGATTATTCTCTTCTCCTTTTGTAAGGTCACTAACATCATGATAAGACCTTATACGATCTTCTGTAGACTGGTGATGTGGAACAACTACTAAACTGAGTGAATTTGGAGATACGGGATCCTCCGGCTGCATTCTAACATCACTTTGTGGAATATCATTTGTCCTGTTCATTTCGGAAACCAGTACAGCATCATCCAAACTGCTTTGATGGGCTGGTGAAAAGGGGCCTCGAGGTGAAACCAAGGCAGAAAAAGAATTAACTTGGATTGATCCATTTGATGAGTGAGAACCCGTGTCCAAATCCTTACTGCCCCCAACGGCGGGAGTGCCATCAACCTCTGATTCCTTTGACACATCTATGCTTGATTTTGACATTGAACCTTCTTGTGAGTTATCGTTTGAATCAGTGCTAAATTCCAACATGCAATCACATATATCTCTCAACATTTTTGCGACAGAAAAATTTGGGTCGATGATTTTATATGATCGCAGACATTTATCTTCCATCATCTTTAGAAGTTGTTCTTGAGTAGGCATGCGGAAATCTGGTCCCTGAAGAGCTGAGCTGCAGCTCAGAGAAAGTTTTACTTCTCCCTGAGCTGAAGAAGCTATCACAACATCAGAAACCACTTCTTTAAGTGTGTTGTGGTGTGATGGTGTCATGGAGACATGGGCACCTTGCTTTTCAGTAACACCATTCTTCCTTGAATAGCACCTTAAGCTTGATGGTTCTGCATTTAAAAAAATATATATATCTTTACAAGATGAATGTTAACATGCAACGAAAGAACGAAATGAAAAGTGGCAAAACAATGTTGAAAAAGAAAAATAATTGGTCAGATTCAGAGGCCAAACTCTGCCTTCTAAAATACAAGCAGTGCCTACCATAGAGTATCTTATGCAAACTTTCTAGAAACTCACAAATCAGTAAAGGCTTGCTTGCATATTGTTTATGGAAAATAGTGCATATGATCAATGTGCCTCGCCTCTATCAATTTCAGTTGACAAAATGATGCAATTATGCAATGGTAGTGTCAAAATCAGATAAACTAATAATTTGTGCATTGACTTTATTCTTTTCAAGTACTCTGACAATAAAGTTCTTTATCTGTATTTTGTAAGATGTACTCCCTCCGGTCTCAAATATAAGAAAAGATTCATTTTTTAGGTTCATTGAATAATTAATGTATCTGCTTTACAATGCAGACCAGATACATTAATTACTCAATGAACCTAAAAAATGAATCTTTTCTTATATTTGAGACTGGAGGGAGTATATATCTATCTTATCCTACTAGCAATCAGATACATCACATAGTTCCATCCACAAATAATACATTTAGCAAAACCATAGTTGGGTGTGTGTGTGTGAACATGAGTTTGACTCACAATCCAATGTTTGAAAAGAAGAATAAAACAAAGTTACTTTTCTGATAAATTAAATCAAAGTTTGCAAATTATAATCCAAACATGCCAATTACAACTAAGATTTCAAAAACAATAAAAATAATATTAAGGGATAGTTCATTGAATACCAGGGGGAACCATTGCAAGGGGACGCCGCTCATAATCTTCCTCATCAACGGGCTCAGATTTAGGTACGGTCAATTTATAAGAAGCATGTGGTGACGCAGGTTGCTTTCCCCTGTCAGAACTAGCATCTCGCATGGGACGTGCTGCAACCCTTCCATTTCCATCAGACGACACTGCGTTGTTTCGAGGCTGCTGTGAAGAGCCGCCTTCAAGTGCTGTGGCCTTTTCTATGTGAGACTTCTTCAATGGGGAAGAAGCTGAGCCAGGGGAATTGTTCTCTTGTCCTCTTAATCTCAATCTTTTCAAAGGTCGAGCAGATTCAACATTTAATGGAGCTTCCTCAGCCTCCATCTCTTCTTCCTGGTTGTATGAAAATGCAGAATACATATTCAGTAGCTATAGACATAAAATCGATAAAGTAATGCAGATAAGTTGCCGACAGAAAATGATGAATGTTACATACATTTACTCTCTTGTTTTTCTTTTGTGGTTCTGGCTCCTGTCAAATAAAATCCAACAATAGAAGTAAGTTTGCAGAAAAATCAGTGATAGAGTGTGTGTGCAGCCACAGGGGAGAGGGGTAAAAATAAAGCGAGAAAAACACCTCAAAATCATCGCCTTCTTCAAATATAGCATCCAATAAAGCTCTATAGTTCTCTTCCTCGATAAGTTGCCAGTTTTTATCAAACAACTTTAGCAGTTTCTTTAGCACCCGTTTCACTTTTGCTTCAGGAATCCCAAACTCTGCCATTGCCTGGAGGGCCGCTGCTATTTTTGGATTGGGCCTTGGCGCCATTTATAATCAGTGAACTGTTACTTTTGCTACAGACACCCAAATGTAACACACCCTTAATTCCAAAGATTTCCAAGATATAAACAAATACACCATAAACATTCTTTTTCTAACAAGGAAGGCCTAACCTTTCTTCTAACAGTAACACCTAAAACTCATGTAGCTAACATGTCAAAGTGAAAACTGAGCACAAAAACAAAAACCAAGACACCAAACAACAACAAAAAAGTTTGCATTTTGATGTATTAAAGCTTTAAAAAAGTGATTATTTCTAAAATCACTTTTTAAAAATAGAAGCATCCAAAGTCATGGGTGAGTCAAAGGGGTTATAAAACTGTGCATTACCCTAATCTTTCTATTCTTGAAATTCAAAGAGAAAATAAACGACACTTTATAAATGGGTTAAGCTTTAAAAAAGGGATTATTTGAAAAATCACATTTTTTTTCAGTCATACATGTGATAAAAGTCATCTATAGAACATGCAATGGAAGAATCGTACATAAAAAAGCATTGATCTTGCCAAACAAAAACCCAAAACCACAACAACAAAAAAAAAAGTACAATAGACAAAAATTCAGAGTATAAGAAAAGAAAGAGTGAAAAAAAATGGACCTGGGGTAGAATAGGAAGAAGAGTGTGTTCAGAGAGATGAAGCAATGTTGTGAGCGAGGTTTCGTAGTATGATCTGGTGAAGGAAGAAGAAAGCGAAATGAAGCTTCTGAAGTGAGAGATGTTGTGGTTAGGTTAATGTGAAATGAAAGGGAAAAAAGAGTGTTGAAGATGAAAAGGTTTACCTACCTGGGTTTTCATCTGACTGAAGTGCTTAGTGCCATTTTGTTGTTTCTGGGGAGTGTGAGTGAGAATGGGACTGAGAGTGAGAGGAACGAGGTTGGAGGAAAATAAATAGGGCTCCACGTTTTGCCTTTTTTTTTTTTTTTGTTTAATAGCAAGAACATTTAAAAAAAACTTTGTATTAATGATAGTGAGAAATATTTTTATACTTGATAGGACACTCAAAATCATTTTTCTCCGTCTTTCACTTATACTTCTTCCATTATTAATTATAAGTAAAATTTGCTTTTTTATAATCACTCAATTAATTGACTTTTGTATGCTAACAACTTTATGCAAGACTTTGGAGTGTTAGAGAAATTTAATTATAACATCATACCTCCAAAAGCTCTTATTATTAAAGAGGTTTTATGGTCTTCCCCTCGTAATAGTTGGATAAAATGCAATATAGATGGAGCAACCTTAGGTTGCCCTGGATTATCAGCTTGTGGAGGCATATTCAAGGGCCATGATATAATTTTTAGAGGTTGTTTTGATGAGAAGCTACCTTTGGAAAATGCTTTTCAAGCTGTTGGTGCTTTGAGGGCCATTGAAATTGCTAAAGAAAAGAGCGGGAATTTCCTTTGGATAGAGATTGACACACAGTTATTAGTCTTAAATTTTAAAAACAAATCTCTCATTCCTTGCAGCCTAAGATACAAATGGGAGTAATATTTTACTACTAACCAGAGGAATGAATTTCTTAGTTACTCACTGATAACCGGCAATTGGTTGTCATGTTGTACTTAGCGTCCATAATGAACAAGAAATTGAGTGATTGTATTGCCTAAGATATCTATTTAGGATTTTATAGTTTTAAGTTGCTTTTAGTGTTAATTAATCATTTTGAACTAGTAATGTTTGTTGTGGATGTTTCGTGATGTAAGATAAAGAATGACTCTGAAGATACGAGAAGCTGTAGTGTGGATCAGGATTGTTTCACTGAAGATTTGAAAAAATGCAGCTCCCTGGATCGCTAGCTCTCTTGAGATATTTATGTTATGTAAAATATTAGAAATTTATCTCCAGAAAAAATAAATATTAGTAATTAACTAAAAACTTAAATAAAACATACGGTGGATAAGATCGAAGTTATATATTTAGTTTGTTGAGATATTTATGTAAAAAAATCAATTTTGAAAACTAGAAAAAAAATAATAAAAGTACTGAGAAAAAACTTGCAAAGCAACATTGATTTTAAAAAACCTTACTTTATCTATACTATATATAAAGAAAATAGCATGTTTTGACTCTTTTGGACTGAATTTTTCTATTTTCAAAATTACCCTCAACTTTCAATACAAATAGCACATATAATAAATAGATAAGAGTATACTCAAATATTAAAATAAAAGAGTAACAAACACAATATGATTATATATATATATAATATATGTCAAGTTTTTTCTTTTATCCTTTAAAAAGTGTAACAAGATTAGTATATCTATATTTAATTTTTCATTATCACAATTATACCCTTAAACAACTTTTTATATAATAAATATTAATGTTGGTGTCATTAAAAAAATAAGAATTTAAATTATATATATTTTTTGTTATATTATTTGTCTCATATTGTCATTGAAATGGATAATCATAATTAGTTTGGTTTTTTTTTTTGTGGTGGCCGCGGTTTGAATCTCGGACCTTGCATATATTATAAATTGTCCCTACCAACTGAGTCAAGCTCACGAGAACCATGATTAGTTTGGTTTGTTGTAATTTAAAATCAACAAACATTTATATTTTTAATTTTAATCGAAATCAAAATTTCATAATAAAACACCGTTCATAATTTTCAAATGTTAGCACAATAAAAAGAGCGGAAATAAATGTATGTCTTTTTGCAAATGTATATACTACTTGATTGATTGATTGATATTTGTCGTTTAGGATAGAAAAAAAATTCCTTGTGAAATTTTTTAAAAAGTCAATACTATAAACATTAAATTTATTCAACTAATTAAAAAATATTATAATTTTTTGTGTTAAAAAAGATCCCAAAAATCCATAAGTCATGATTCAACTCGCAAAAATGTCAAAATTGTTGGACCGGCCTTTGTGATTGGAGTTTGAATTATGACTTATCTATTTGTGTGTGCATTTTCAACGAGTATTGTCATTTTGTCTATGTATCCTAAAAAGGGTCCCAACATATGAAATTTCGCTCCAACCTTTTACTTTTTCATATGCAGTTTATTTTGAATAAACCATATGAGATTTGTTAATGGGACATAAATTTATAATTTGCCTTATTAGAAAATATAATTAAATTTGAATTAATATATTTTTCGTTCCTAAAAAATTACCAAATTTTGTTTTTTCGTCCCCTAAAAAAGCAACATGTTTTCATCCCTACAAAATTTCCCTCAATAAAATTCAATCCAAGTTGTTTTTCAAGCTTAATTAATTATTCTTAAGCTTTTAATTTTTTGAATAATTTTTTTAAGCATGTTTAGAACATTATGAAAAGTTTCTTTGCAAAAATTGAGAAATTTTTATCATGGATGAATTAAATATAAATGTTTTAAATTTCAAAAGTTAAAGATAAATGTAACAAAAATCTCGACCTAAAAATCAAACTTTTAGTTTTTTTTAGGAACTTTTTATAATGGTTCTTTTTAAACTCGGTATCCGATCCAAGAACTGACTAATCTTAGGAGACCAATATCATCATCCACTTACAGGGGCCCCGTTTAAAGCCAAAGAACAGATTTGTATGGACTTGCCCACCAAAATTGGCACCAGAGGGAATCGAACCCGAGACCTTGAGAGGAGCATACACCAAAATCACTAGCCAACTACTAGGTCAATTTTTACAATGTTATAAACATGTCTGAAAAAAGATCATTCAAAAATACACATTGACTTGTCAACAAAGACTAAAACTACATGCTGAAAAACATTGTAGGAATGAAAATATGCCACTTTTTTTTTTTATTATGACGAAAAACTTATTTAAACCATTATTTTTTATAATGATTTATAGTCTCACAAAGTATTAATTTAGTCCAAGCAACATTAAATTAATTCATTTAATACAAATATTTATTAATTTCAAGTCAAAAAGTATAACCGTCCTCTTTAAATACGATCATATCTCTTCCTCTATCTCCAACAAGAAAGAAGTTTGTGAATCATGGGTTGTAAAAAAATAGCTATGGAATTTGTTGAGAACATAATGCAAGGTATGTCACATTTTCTAAGAGAAAGAATGGTCTTTTTAAGAAACCAAACGAGTTGTCAATTCTTTGTAATGCTAGAGTTGGTATAGTTGAATTTATCCCTGCTGGTAACCCATTTGCTTTCGGTTCTCCATCTTTTCAAGTTGTAGCCGATGAGTACCTTTGTGAAACACAAGGTGAATCATCGAGGCAAAATGTCGAGCTTTTAGAAAATGGAAATATCAACGTGCGCGGCAAAGAACGTATGGGTGTGACGAAAGAGCTGAAGAAGGTGGAGACAATTGACAAAGGTAAACTGCCTATTGCCTATGATGATCTTGATTTAGATGGACTTAAAAAAGTGAAGGCTTCGTTGAAAGAGCTTCGTGCGGATATTGATGCAACATCAACTTTGCTTCTCCTTGCAAAGAAACCTATGTGATCAAAATGGCCAAGTCTTTGGAGCATACAAGTCTCATTAGTTTTCAATGTAATGTAAGGGAAAATCCAATGTTATGAAAAATAATTACCAATTAGGGATTTTGGTTTGCTCAATTTCATAATTTTATCATGAATAATTTTACTTGGTTTTGCTTAATCTATATTTTGAAATTGATGTGAATTTGATGTGAAATCATCAATTTTGAATTCCTTATTACATCATACTGCAAATCTTTAAAATAGTTAATTGACAAGAACAAATGGACCGATGAGTAATGTCAGGATCTTATCAAATGTCTTATAAGAATGTGGCTATCTTCTAAATTTCAATGACCTTATTTGTTGGTTTCGTTTATCCCAATATAGTACATAAATTAGAAACTCGGAGCCTCTTTTACTCTACCTTTGATTTTTGGAGAAGAAATAAAAAAATTAGTCATTACACACCATATAGATATGTTAAGGATTTTAAGGTTCATGAAGAATGGTTTTTCTTTGATATTTTCAATGACATTAAATGTACAAGCTTACTGAACCATTGCCTGAGACTAAAGGTTGAAGTTTCTATCATACTCTTAATGAACATTGATCCAGCCAGTGATTTATGCAATGGGACACGCTTTGAGGTCAACGAACTTTGCGAAATTATCATAGCAACAACTATTATAACTAGGAAGAATATATGTGGTAAAATCTTTGTCATTTCCGCCATTAATCTCTTAAACCTAAAAAATATGAAGGAGCGCAGGTAAAAGAAGCTTAATTGACCCATAACTTAAATAGTAGGAATTCACAGTAAATTGGGTTTATCGTTCTTTCCACTTTTATTTGCAAAACAAGTTAACAAGTGTCATGTAAATAATCCAAAAATTGGCACTTATCATTACATAAACCAACCCATAAGATTAGACAACCAACAATATCCTCATAATTACACAATTTTCCCTTTAAACTTGTTGTAAATAACATGTGTCTACAAAGCTAGAAAAAATCAAACAATACACCAAACACTAACACAATAAGCCGTGTGTTAGAACTTTATATTATTTAATATGTTTTTTGTATTTTGTTTGAGAAACTCATAATGTTTCTTGTTGATGCATCATGAGTTCGAAGGTAGGTGTTGGATAATAAAGTATTGTGCTTAAGTTATTGGGTCTTTATATCAGTAAGTTTGAGTCCATTGAGTTTTATTATATATTCTCTTATAACTTTTTGTAGTGTTGAGCTATTGGTATTCTATGAGACTCTAGCCGTCTTCGTTAGCATCTTTGTTATTCTCTCTGATTATCTATATTGTTAACATGACATCAAGAGCATGGTTAGGTCCTCCTTGAATTATTCGTTGATTCCGCTGGAGAGTTCCCAAAACCAAATTTTTGGGAACATTGTGTGATCCATTTAGTTTTTTTTTATTGTTGGTCGATATGTGCAAATCACCATTGTCACCGCATCATATTTGCTAATCTGGTTAGTTGGTTGTTCTTTGTTTGATTGTCTCTCCTTTGTTGGTGAGTATATGAAGTTTGTGAATGTTCAATATCATTCTATTGTCTTTGTTTTATTATTGGTGTTGTTGTGTGTGAACGCTGATGTCACCTAGAGTTTTGTTTCCTCTGTCTCTGATTTGTTGTCTTAGATCAAAGAATGACACTTAAGTTATGATTGTTTGGTTTGCCTTTTGTTTTGGTATTTCATGGAGCGACAGTAAAATAATGGTTAAACAACTTTGATATCTTACATAGACGAAGTGGGTTTGTTTGATTTTTTTGGAGTCTACGATTCTCTCTTTATGGGTTGTTTGAGTTTTGGGGTGTTTTTATGACTTTTGGAGTGTTTGAGTTTAGTTTTGCATACTTCCTACATGTCTTTAGTGTTCTTTTGGTTTGGTCTTGTTTGATTTGGTTCACATTGGTTTTTGGAATTTCTCTTAGTTTGGTTCTATTTGTTTTGGTTTAGTTTGGTTTGATTTTGTCCGGTTAAGTTTGGTTCATTTTGGCTAATATTGGTTCGTCAATTTGTCTTTGCTTGGTTGTTTGTTTGGTGAGTCAAGTGCTCACAATAAAGTAGGTATAATAGTCACAAGAAAAGGGGTTTGAATTGTGACCCTTTTAAAAATTTAATTTTGTACTTAAAAGGTATTTCTCAAGTTGAAATTTGGAAGAGCAGATTTAAAACAAAATTCAGAACGTTTTGAAGTGTTAGTATAAAACATAATATTAAAGTTAAATAATTTTGTGTGTGATGTGATTCCTGAAAGTAAAGAGAATAAGGATAGAATAATAAAACACAAATAAATATAGTGGTTCAGCAATACAGGATACTCTAGTCCCCACCTTAGATGAGATTTTTCACTATGATGCTTGAGACAACCTTATCAACTCTTGCACCTTACAACTATGTTCCCTTAGAACAATTACAATTTGTATTCTCTAAGCCTCAGCAGGCTTACAACTTTTCTTGTTAATCACCCAGGACTTTACACTTTTCCTTTTACTCAGCCAACGCTTTAACACACTTAAAAGTTAGATGAGTTTTTCTCTTGCAATGATTTGGAAGTTTGAAAGAGTTAGGACAAGAAGAAGAGGAAAAAGTTTATCTTTGAGAAGATAAGAGAGAATTGTTACGCACTCTTTAAGATTTTATGAATTTTGAAAGATGATTTGTGCAATCTGAAGTAGATAAAATAGTCACAAGGAATGGGGGGTTTGAATTGTGACCCTTTAAAAATTATCCTGAAACTTAAAAACAATTCTCAAGTAGTTTACTTG
>Ga0315913_1001098_pt1 | contig 28286 bp, 20 predicted proteins | sample MpolsnodulesMG_FD_207736 | JGI IMG/M metagenome (GOLD analysis project Ga0315913, IMG submission 207736) | Medicago polymorpha root nodule microbial communities from Los Angeles, California, United States - small nodules | ecosystem: Host-associated > Plants > Roots > Nodule | place: USA...
ACTCCCCAAAGGCTTTTTTTTTGTGTTTAAAGAGCAAATAGGGGGCCCAAAAGAGCAGTCATCTTATTCAATTGCACAGAAAAATAATTGCACACTTTTTCTTTTCCTTTGGCACATCAAGAGTGACGATATAAATCAGTCAATGCCTTGTCCACCTTAACCTTATAATCAATGAGAAGATATCTGTCAAATTAACATAACTGCTTCGGAATTCTATCCTTACATCTCGAACATTCTTCGCAGACAGTTCACAACTCTTGGAAAAGTAAGAAGCAGGAGGTTGTTTCTAGAACTAGTGCTAAGTATTGTAATGTGGCATTGGTCACATGTGAGCCTATATGGATCAACCAACTAATTGATAAGTTACAACTTACTAAGGTCTCTTCAATGAAGTTGATAACCAATAATCAAGGTGCTCTTCACATTGCTTTTTAACCAGGTTTTCACAGAGGAGCAAACACATTGAAGTGGATTGTCACTTCATTATAGAAAAAGATCTAGCTGGTTGTATTGTTACTTGCATTAGTTATAATGAACAACTAGCTAATATTTTCTCTAAATCTCTCAGGGCCCCTCAAGTTGATTTTATTTGTAACAAGCTAGGTGCATATAATCTATGTTGACTTTGTGATTTCTGTGTGTAAATTAGACCACACTCACCTCCATTTATAACAGTATATAGAATAAATACTAAAAATGCTAGTTGATATGATTTGCTAATTCAAATCCTAATCTATAATTTTGATCTTAATAATAAATATATGGATTTAATTCTTTGATTATAACACTCCTTGTCATTCTAGAGCAAAACCAAACAAGGACAGATCCTTGTTATAATGATTGGTTCTAGACATTCAGCTCCTAATTTATTAACCATTTCTGAGGTGAACCTATAATCTATATTGGGCAACCCATATTTATCCATGATCCAGAGGCGCTTTTCTATGCATGAGGGGTAATTTGAGATCCCGCATCGACAAAGGTAAAACAGAAGTAGTTCTTATAAGGCTTTGGATAAGGATTGTCATATAAGGACTTGGGTAAGACTCATCAAGCATTGACTTAGGCAACTTTCACCCTAACCCTTACAAAGACTGCTTTAGAATAAGAAATAAAATTTAGTTGCAAAGTCAAGTGTAGAATCGAATTTCGAGCTAAGGCTCACAAAATTTCTGAGTCATACTTGGTAGTTTCAAAATAAAATATGAAGAACCTATGAAGCTATTTTGCGATGACAAGACCGTCTAAGCATCACTCACAAGGTAGTTTAAAACATAAGGAAAAGCATATAGAGATTGATCAACATATCCTCGAGGAAAAAGCGTCCCTTCTAAGATCTTGCAAGCTGAGAATGAAAAGATATTGACTCATCACCCCAACAAGGGGGAGTGGTGACATTATACAAAAAGGATTCAATCTTCCCTTTATTATTGTAATCATCTTGTTACCGTAAGTAATGTAATTAGGCATATTTTGGTACATTTTTTAGAGAATCAATTATTTATTTCTGAATTTCAAAACACTGAATCTAAGGATTCAGTTTAAAAGTATTTATACTTAACCCACTTGGGTTGGCCTAGTGGTATTGGCTTGGGACCTGGGACTCTGGGAGTGAGCTCCTCCTCGAAGTCTCAGGTTTGCTTCTCTCCGGTGCCAACTTAGGTGGGCTAATTTAGCTTCTTCAAAAAGAAAAAAAGTATTTATACTTGAGCTAACCTTCAGCCTCTTGTAACTAACTCTAAGACAGTCACAGTTGTCAGTAACTAACCAGTCCTTATGTAGCACTTTACAGGCGGTCAGCACTTTGATCAACACACAAGATGCATTATATATTAACACACCTAGTATCTGTTTAATTAGGACATATTCGATTCAATAAAGCTTATATAATTATACAGTTTATGTAATTTTTTAATAATGAAATACAACTCGGATTTCCTCTCCACCTTTTTTCAAATGATTTTCTATTTATATTTTATATGTGGGTCTAAAGTGGAATGCATTGCCATTTTATATCAAACAGGTGTGCACCCACCCAAAATCAAACACATCATTACTACCTGAAGCTGAACCAATTGACCTTTCCACATTTGGTAAGCTTGCTTCCGTACGCACGCCTTCTCCACCAACGGCAGGCCCCCATGAAAAAGGACCGGCACTTAAATCAATAAAGGCCCATCTGCTACAAAACATGAATGAATGTGAATAGAAAGAAATGTGTATGTCTTCACATATGCCATGCGAGATAAATTGAACCTGTTCTTTCCAATCCACGTGTCTGTGAGACATTCTGCTTGAAAACCACCATAATCCCTAGATTTTAATATCCTTTCCAAAAGGAGCTTTAGTTCTTGATCCTTCCCTTTTAGTAACTTCAAATGCCAAAACACGAATTTTAGTAAAGAAGTGTGGAGTAAATATCCTGATACTATTGTGTGGAAAATATTTCTGATATGTTTCAAAAGTATAAATAAGATACAAGCTCTAATATGTTTAAAAGAGACTATTCTTAATCTAATGGGCCTGATTAAAAGGTCAATTACAATTATTTACAACACTCTTCTCAAGATATGCATATCTATCATTCTAATCTTGCAAGTAAGATGGTTGATGGAGGAGAGTCTTGATCTAAAGTATCTCTGCAGTAATGAGGGCAAGGCTGTGGAATTGGAGTGAGCAACCACAGATAGTTCCCTAGATCACCAAGACACTAAATTTGGTCCAAAGAACACAGCTTCCCCAGATGTGGAGCGACGATCATCTGGGTCAGCAGCCCAGTCAGCATCACAAAAGCCTTGGAGAAGAATATTACAAGGTGTTGTGAAAGGAAAGAGATGAAGGCCTAATGATTGAGTACCGGCCAAGTAACGCGATATCCTTTTTAGTTTTTACAGCCTGTGAGTGGTCTTCCAAAGGATGAGCAATAAACTGGTAAACTTTATTAAATGCATAGCTCAACTCAGGAGGAGTAAAGTTAAAACTGCAGTGTAATGTTAAAACTGCAAAGATCAACTCAGGAGGAGTAATGTTAAAACTGCCAGTGGTCTTATTACCAGGCCAAAAACTGCAGTGTACGGTGGTAAAAAAACACTTGAATATTAGCGGGTGCAGTGAGCAGTAATGTTAATTGAGAATTGGAACTGGAAAGGCAGTGAGCAAGGCTGAAGATCTCAACGAGCTGTAAAAAAGACAGCAAAGGAACATGATACCGCAATGAAGGCAGAAAGATAGGGGAAAAAACGCAATGGCAGCTAGGGTTTATGCGAAAAAGGTTGCAAAACAAGGAGCCCGTGATACCATGTAGAAAATACTTCAATAGTGTAAAAAAAGTACAAGCACTAATCTGTTTAAATAGAGACTATTCTACATCTAACAGGCCAAATACAATTTTACAACTAGTTACAAACAATTACAATTATTTACAACATATTTCCTACATTTTCAGAGAAATATAGAGGCTTATTTGATGAATATATACCTGTAAAGCTTTGGCCTCAATGATTTGAGCTCTCTCTTTCCCTTGATGCAACTTCTCAAAATTGTTTAGTGTGTCAAGCCAAATATCATACCATTCCGCCTGCAATTTATAGTTGTGCCAAAAAAAAATAAAAAATTACACTGCCTTTGAAGAGAAAAACAGAAAAAACTGACCCAAAACAAAAACAAGCATGTAAAACTACAGAGAAACTGAAAGCATTCTCTAACTAACTTCTTTATCACAAATTCTGTTTTTCATTGATTGATTGAAAACTGTTACAAAGGCTTTATATAAGAGGCTGAAGGGTTACCTGCTATAGCAGGTTAACCTGAATCTGACTTGACATCTGTCAGTGCAGATGCCAGCTGACATCTGTCAGTGCAGATGCCAGCTGTAAACAGCTGGCTGTTACAAGATTAACACTAGATACAAGCTCCTTAATGCTATTCTATCATATACACTTATAAAGCAGAACAACTATGATAGAAATGTCACTAGCTTCTCGTAGGATTCTACAACAAAGACAGGCCTTTTTCATGAAGAGAAGAAAAATATTATCATAGAAAAAGGAAGGAGTATAAGATGCTGCTTGAGAGGAAAAGGTGAGGAACATATGATAGAAGAATATTTTAATCTGTTTGAGTGAAGAACGCTCTATTAGAGCCGTAGCCTTTTTGTGTTTAATGCAAGAACAGCAAATCAATTTTTTGAAGAAAAATAGGATTTGTTGTTGCAGCATGATATTTATATACCGGAAAAATACAGTTTACAGAAAGAGAAACCAAGGCGGTCACGAGTTGATGCAAACCAGAACCCAACACCGGGAAAGGAAAAAAAAAAGCACAACAGTGGAAGGAAATTAGGTCCAATATTTTCTGAATTGAAGAAATTACAGTAGGAGGGAAATCCCACTGCCATAGAGAGAGGCTCCTACAGAAAGCTACTGCTCCCCGTCCATTTCGAGCATAACTGATTTCTAAATATGCCCCAACTAGCCTACAACCAGCCTGTTAACAACCGTAACGCACTATGAAGCACGGATACAGACACAGACACCGACACGCGACACCGCTAATAATTTGAGAAAATCACATAATTCAGTGTAATTATAGTGTTGATGTCGGACACGACACGTGTCTGACACCCCAGGACATGTCTAATCCGAGGAGTGTCCGTGCTTCATAGGTAACACACAAATCATGTAACCACCTTCATATTTTTTATTGCTTGAATAGTAGTGGTTCTGCTGAATGGTTCTTCGCCTTTGTTCTTTTTTTAGGTTCATACTAGTGTTTCGGAATCTTGTAATGGTAAAATTGACCCCCTAACTCAAGTTTACACCTACACGTTCAAAGCTATCACCCCGATCCATGAATTCTATCAGTGGTTCAGCAATATGCTTCTTCAGATCTACAGCAGCTAAGAAAGTTGCTCCACACCAATGTCTTTCCAGAAATTCCACATACTGGAGAGAGATAACTCCTCTAAATCTATGGTGCACCCATGTTTGCATATGGATTTTCAAGCTTCAAACCTATGGTTTTCTTTTAGGGCATAACAAATATTTAAGACTGAGAGCTCACATTGAAAGGAAACCATAGATTTGAAGCTTGAAATTTATGTCCAAACATGGGTGAAGAACCAAAATTACAAGAAAAAAAGATACATGACTAAATTGTTACCTAAAACTAAGTTAAGGGACCACAGGAGTAAGGGTAATTTTGCCTTTTTTATATTTTGCTATGAGACATGTTAGACACTCTTTGGACACATCTCAGACAGATCTACATGGGTTAAAGATGTGTCAAAGCAATGATGATCAGTGATGGGTTAAAAACATTAAATTTAATTACAACATTTTTAGTTCAGTAATTGATGGATGAATGAAGCCGAAAAACTATTGTATCATGTTTTAGAATTTTATAATGAAACAAATTACTTAAATTTGATGCACAAATATACATATTTTGATCAATTTAGATATTTTATAAATAATGTTCATATTTTATTTAATCATAATAAATAAATATGAATCGGTGTCCTATGTTTTTCAGATTAGCAGTGTCTACGCGACCATGTCGTATCATTGACGAAGTCCATAATTCATATGCTTTATTATTTTGATATATGTATAAAATAAAAAAATATATAAAAACTTACAATTTCACTGTCCTCTGCTCTTGTCCATGCAAACTTCATCATTGGGTGCTTTACATATAATGGTCGCTGAATCTTTGTAAAAGCTGTCAATAAATTTATATTAATAAATGAGGGTCTTGTTGAAGTTATGGGTTTTGGATAAAAGGAGGAGAAAACAAATTAAAAGGACTTTGAATAATGGCAATGGTGTAATACAATTGATAATAATTTGATACCAACTTAATACTAAAGACTGAACACCAAACCCTATTTATATAGATGAAAGGCTTCTATCTACAGGAAAATTAAATAATATGGAAATCAATCTACAGAAATAAACAGGGGTTGTGGCCGACCCTCCTCCTCCTCCTCGTAAGGCTAATAGTTATTAAAGCTTTAAGTTAAAGCCACTGGAAAATATTCCGAAATTGGCAAACAGTGGTGGCCGAAAAAATCAGAAAGAACACAGCGGACGAAAGAAAAATCACAGATTGCATGGCTGACAAATTATTAGAGTTTCTTCAGAATTGGCAGTAGAATAGTAATGAAACAACAAGTCGCAGAGGGATGGTACCACTCTGACACCACGTTGGAATTATGAGTATTAGATAAAAGAAGACAAACAATAAGGACCTTGAACAATGACAATGGTGTAATATTATTGATAATAGTTTGATATCAACTTGATACTCCAACACTATCCCCTATTTATAAGAGACGCAATTAATAGGAAAATCAGAAAACAAATGATAACAATAACTTCCTGGAATTTGTGGTTGGGCCTAACACAACCCCACAAAACCGGCTTGTGAGGTGAGTACTGCCCCCACTTATAAACACTTGTTCATGCCATCTCTTATCCAATGTGGGACTCTTTAACATAACTAATTACTAAATAATACACAAACTAATCTTAGCAGATAATTAAAGATTATAATAATATTGTGATATTATAAAATATCTTCTAATATTCTAATGGTTCACAAGTAAAGGAGAGAAGAAATGGACAGGAATTTCTAAAATCTAACTGCAGAAGTAAATTCATAACAACAACGCTGGATGCCTTTTTCACACTAGATGGAGTCAGTTACTAGAGTCAAATGATGTTTTTTGTCTTATTGTTGAAGATTCTCTATTTCCTTGTAGATATCGATTTTAACAACATCTTGAGCGTTATGTATCCTTCAACATATATATTTGTTTGAGAAGAGTTTCATACCAAGAGTATTTTCAGGAACCTCTTCAGACTGAAGTAGCTTCGTTTGCAAAGTCTTATTCTGCATGACATGGAAGCTGTTAGTTCTGGCACTTAAGGTATCTTAAAATAGAAAAATATCTAACAATTAAAGTTTTGGCATGCAAAATACCCATAAACTAAGCAGAAAAACATCAAGCATGGTACGATACAATTAACAAATGGAACACTAATATCAGGTTTAGAAAAGTTTAAAGGAGAAAAGACGGAAAGTTCCATATACCTCCTTTAAGAAGTTAAATTCGGACTCCGATAAACCTCTCCTGAAATATTTTGTATAAAATAAAAGTCAGGCAATATAAAGAGACAGTTATAAAAAGCGACCACACCAGATCTTTTAAACTTCGATTACCAACAATTTACAATATAAACAAATCTGACTCAAAACATGTATGAAACAGACTCAAGGAGGAAAATATCAGTTATTTTCTGGCACTTTTAAAATTATAAAATGTTCGCGTAAATATGTGAGCTAAAAAATGTATTTCATTTACTTGCTCAATAGAGTTAAAAGTTATGCGTGTGTATATACATGAGACTAATGGGTTTGGGCCTAATATTTAAAATATTCGAACACTCCCCCCAAGCTTGAGCATATAGGTTATATGCACCAAACTTGTTACAAATAAGGTCAATTTGAGGACACCTAAGAGATTTGGTAAAACTATCAGCAAACTGAGCATTAAAACAGATGCAATTGGTGACTATAAAGCCAGGCAAAAATTATCTTCAATGAAATGACAATATACTTCAATATGTTTGGTTCTCTCATAAAATAAAATAAAAAAATAAAAAAAAAACAGATTAGAAGTGATATCAAGAGCTGCCTGATTATCACAAAAGAACTTCATCTAAGAGACCTCTGCAAATTTTAACTCATGAATTAACTGCTTGATCCAATTAGGCTCACATGACTATAGCCATAGCACGGTACTCAGCCTCCGCACTAGATTACCTACAACATCCTGCCTCTTACTTTTAATATACAACAAATATGTATCATGTAAAAGAGATGCCATTATTGAAGTTTATAGTAATAGTAAATGATAACATTTAACAAGAATACTAACCGATAACCATATTTAGTCTTCTTCTCAGCACGCTTGGGATTCAAAATAAAAATATTGTATGCATTTTCAAGTTGAAGGTATTCTACGAGGCTAGCGAAAAGGCCATCTATCATGTCCACATCTACTTGCCAATCACCACCATCATTATCCCTGCAAATAGGAATTTGGAAGAAGAGACAACACAACAAGCCACATTATGTTTCTAAACATGCAGAGAGAAAACATACAGAAAAGAATCATTGGAATTGGAAACCCATTTGCTAGCTTATGACATCCTTTTCATAACACCATTTCCACTTGGTTAAAGTATTAAAAAAAACTAAGCTAGTGGACGGGAATCCACTTTCATATGTTGAGCAGCATTCACAGTAGTTTGATTTATTAAAAAAAAAAATTTGAATGCCAAACATTAGTAGTTAGATTAATATTTACTCCTTCGTCGGAGTTTGAACCCAAGACCTCCAACTCCTTTAACCCTTAGTGCAAACAAGTTGAGCAATCCAACCCAGGACTTGTTAACTTGCTTGCACGCCCAGTGGGTTGCATCGTTTATTGTACCAAGTTGTTTGATGCATTGTTACTTGTACCACAAGGGATTCAGGCCAGATTACAAGAATGTGAATGCAGAATGTTTCTTAACAAATAGCCTAAGTGTAGTCTAGACTTCATTCTTATGCTCTAACTTGCTGATTGAATCATTAAAACCACGTATTCATATTTTATGTATACTAGTTAATAGACAGACATAGAGGAGAGAAAGAAGTGAATGAAAAGGGCAGGCTTCTTAAAAGACATCGAGGCCTTTGGGTAAAATAATTAGTAGAAGGGGGGGAGAGAAAGCAAGCATAACAGAAGGACAGGTGGCATAGGCTTCTTAATCCATGTAGCCGACCCGACTTAGTGGGATAAGGCTTGGTTGTTGTTGTCTTGTAACAAGCTTTGCTCCAACCGCTGTTCTAGTCTTTATTTTCCTACAGTTTCTGGTGTAAGTACTGTTACAAAATTTTCTCACCACTGATCATAGTGTATTTGCTATTAAAGAAAATACATATCAATTTCGTACATCAGTTTTGGGTCTTAACAAGTTGTCAATCTGTGCTTGTGCGCTTCAGTTTTCATAACAGGAAAAGAAAAAAGAAGTAATAAAATATTGGCATAAATGTACAAAGAGCACTTAAAAGTTAAAAAGGTTCTAATGAGCAATAACTAATCTAAACATAACTTACCCACTGCCAACTGGAGCATCCTTGCGACCAAACACCCTTATGGCATGCTCAAAAATGGACGTAACCTTCTCTCCCATTTCAATAGCATGGACTGAAAAGCTGCACCAGAACATCCACAGTCGTAGTAAGAAAAGATAACATATACTTTCTCACTACAAGAAGATTCAAAGAATAAATAAACAAGAATTCTATACAGATTTACTTTGGAGATGCCATATTAAACATCTTCAACCAAGATGGCCGTAAAAAAAAATAGAGAAGTTCGCCACTTTTTTTTGTAGGTTTACAACGGGGTTGAAAAATACTTTTGAGCCCATTATCTGATTTTGCTTATTTTGGTTGATTAAGAAGAAATTTCATTCTTCCAATACTTTATTATAATAAATAAAAGATAAACTGCCGAATGAAGTAAAAACTGATAGACAAGCACAATCAGAATTGACTATCAATGGGACAAGATAAGAAGGTTTAATTTTAAAATGAGTTGAGCTAAATTAATATAAAAATAAAATATAAACTGCCAAAATAAGTGATGACTGACAGACAAGCACAATCAAAATTGACTATCAATGAGACAAGATGAGAAGGTTTAACATTAATTTGAATCAAGCACAGAATAATAGATAATGAACAAAGCCATATGAAGGATCTATTCTTTTCTGAGAAAGAAGATAGCACAGCGCTGGAGGTTTTAAATATACATTGTACCCATCTTACTTTTCATTCCTCGATTAACTACAAAGGTTTTATGAAGTAAATCCTTCAAATTTGATGCCAAATGAGTCTGTGTTTTGCCACATACTCCTGTATATGTCAATATACCCTATTGCATTGAAACTTAAATGGATGTAACAAAATCTAGTCTTCAAAAGAAAGAACATATTAAAATAAAATGAAATAATTGCTTGTATTTTATTTATGGGTTTAACCAATAAGTCGTACTTGTAATTTATGTGACTGGCAACATGAAAGGGGCGCCGTTGCATTTTATCTACACTTGTTTTGTCGAATGCAGTTAGAACCTCTTCATGTCGAATTCTTGTATGTTCAAAGATGTGATCAATTTTTGTAAACCAACGCTCAATTTCTTCGGGAAGAAGCTTGAATTCTGTGGGACATAAAAAACAATATGGAATCCACAATACTTTTAAAATGAAATAACCAAAGAAAAGATATGTCAGTCATCCAACTATGTACCTTGGTTGCCCTTCCCTTCAAATCCTATAAAAATAAAGTTGATAGGAACAGGAAGGTAGATGGAATCAACTTCCTGCAGCTTTAGATAATTCGCAATATTACCTGAAATACAACAAATTAGAAAATAATATGTACTCAATTTTCAAAATGAACTGCGAAGTTTTAGCCAATCGCACTCGAGTGCTGCTAAAATTATTGCAAACGATTAAAGCGAAAAAATAACTACTCATGCATTTGGCAACAATGCAGGAAAAATTGTGGATGTAAACAAAATTCATAGTTCTGAATATTCTAAAACAAAGCTACTAAGTAACTGAATAGCATAGAAGCAAACGATCAGAGCACTCAGAATTAACACAAATAATAGGAGAATAAGACTTGAACATATGTCATTTGTGTTAATTCCAATTAGTTAGGATAGTTACTGATTGAGAGGAATCTCCATACAGCTACATGTCTTCCCTACTCTCAATCAATCAATAAATTTATAATTATTCCTCACCTTTGTTATTTTTTCTAGTTGACTTACATTTCTAATCACCAGGCTCCTATCAATACCACAAATCATTTTTTAATCAAGTGTAACATAGTCTCCGGCGAAAATAAATGTGGCGAACCCAAGCCCAAACCAACTATTTATCTTTCCATGAGTTTCTACATAAGGATGCACCAAAATAGATGTGGCGAACAACCGAAGCTATTGTCCCATGGCAAGGAACGTTACAGGAAGACAAGCGCTAAAACCCTAAACTAGTATAAAATCAAACAAGCGAAGTTTGAGAGAATGCATTCATACCTGAATTGGTGTAATTAAACGCGCTTACTTTTCCATGATTTGGAAACTTCAATTCATCAATATCTGAAGAAGCAACATATCAAGAGAATCAAAAGAAACTCAGACATACATACTAGAGAAGAAAATTGAAGGAAGATGGTGTACACATTCATACCATTATGTATAACATCCTCACTCCAAAAACGACTCTTTTCTATGAGGTTAAACAATGAGAACACAGATGATAATCTGCCACTTTTCTGAGTTTTAACAGGAGAACCAAGTGAAGTAGCAGCTAAGAACTGATAAAGAAAAAAACTTAATAAGCATCATGAAAAACTTAGCAATCAGGAAATGGAAGAATGAAACATCCATCCAGAAGGACCTAGGGCCTGTTTGGATTGGCTTATTTTTGAGCTAATACAAAGCAGCTTAAGCAAATAAAAAAGCTTTTGGGCCCGTTTGGATTGAGCTTATTTTGAGCTTATGTAAAACAGCTTATGCAAAAAAATAAGCTTCTATTTATTATTCATAAGCTTGTTAAGGTAGTTTATCAACAAAGAACTTATGAAGATACAATATTTGTTAGTGAGAACTTATGAATTAATATAAAAGCTTATTTATTTGCATAAGCTATTTTTCATAAGCTCAAAATAAGCTCAATCCAAAGGGGACCTTTATGTATTATTCATAAGCTTGTCAAATTATGAAAAAACAGCTTATGAGGATACAATGCTCGCTAGTGAGAAGTTATGAATTAACATAAAAGCTTAATTATTTACATAAGCAATTTTTCATAAGCTCAAAAATAAGTCAACCCAAACGGCCCCCTAATCAAATGTCAAAAATGAATCATAGGCTTAATTAGTGGAATCAGTCGAATCAATCAACAGATAAATAAAGTAATTTATTATTACCAGAAGAGTAGAAATGGCGAGAAGGAAGAACTTGCGAAGAACCATTAGTGCAGCAACCTAATTCAGAAGCATTCATGATTATGAATAAAAACAGATTAAAAAAGTAATTAAGATAAATTAATGAGAAATGAAAGTGAGCGTAAACCTCTGAAAAGAAACGAAGCGTGTGATTGAAAGAAAAAAAGAATGTGGATCGTATAAGAGAGGATCGATCGAGGCGAGGGGTAATTTAGTACTTACACAGATTAGAAATGATGGTGACTTGAAAGGAGCAGAGTAGAAGACTGGAGAGGAGTGAAATGAAAAATGAAAATCGTTGGAAGAAGAAGAAGAAGAAGTTATGAGTGCTATATTAATTTTTTACATGTGTCAATGTATTTTTTTAAGGAATATTTAAATAATATATTAAGTTGAAGTAGCTCAACTGGTGACACGTGTCTAAATAGGTAATTTAGGTTTTACCACAACATCTTCTTTTCTTATACTAGACTGTTGACCCGTGCAATCGCCCGAGTCTATTGAGTATGCAATTTTGATTGGTACTCAAGTAATGGATAAAGGCTTAAAAAATATAATCGAACAATATCACAACTTATATATGAATGAAACAAACACACTATTAGCAATGAGGAAGTCTAACAATTGAAGATAAAATTAGAGTAAATTTTGGAAATTTTCCTTATAAACGACATTAGATGTTACATTGCTATCATTCCCTTCATCATCAAGAACCAATACCTTCAACCTTTTCCTCGACGTAACTCTTGGCAATGAAACATACAGTTGACCATGGGAAAATACAAGCTACGGCAAATAAACTCCAACATGCTTGAGTGATTGGCCTTGGCTTTTATTGATAGTCATAGCAAATGAAACAGCCAAAGGAAATTGTCGTCTCTGAAACTTGATAGGCATCTTTTTATCCGAAGGGACCAATGATAACCTAGGGATATAAACCTTTTGCCCAATATTTGTCCCAGATATTACCTTTCCTTCAAGAACATATTTTCCCATCTTTGTTATCACCAAGCGTGTTCCGTTGCACAAACCTAAGTTGTGGTCAATATTCCTTAGCAACATAACGGGTACTCCGACCTTCAACCTAAGCTTGTGATTTGGAATGCGAGACGTAGATATGGTGTTTAAAAATTCAGGGGTGTGGACTTCATCGGATGAGTTGTTACCTGATTTGGGATAAAGTGGAGAATCATAGGATAAATATATTTTTTCTTCACCAGGCATTAAATCCATCATGTAATTATTGACCTCATCCACAATTGCGTTCTTTGGTGCCAAGATTGCCCTATCTTGAAAATAAGAAAGGTCATCAATGTTTTGCAGGAGATTAGGGTAGGTGCTATTGACAATGGCTGCAAGTGGATTGCCATTGCTTCGAAGGAGCAAATCAGGTGGTATTTCAACACGAATGTCAACATCATTGCTTTCACCGACACTTCCATCACCAATAGCCAAAATCCAGTCAGAGAATAGTTTCCTTTCATGAATATCAGAATCAGAGCTACCTGTCGAGAGTCTCATATTAGCTGTTAGTGTTAAGACCTCAACATAATTCCAAAGATGGGAAAAATTGACCGTAGCTTGCGTAATTTCTTCTCTGGTACCTTTAGGTAGAACCGGGAGGATTTGGCGAAAATCTCCACCCAATACAACAACCTTTCCACCAAATGGAATATCCATTCTTCCATTATTGAAAGACTTCATAACATCCCTTAAAGTACGATCAAGGGCCTCAAAACAGTGTTTGTGCATCATAGGTGCCTCATCCCATATAATGAGCTTTGTCTTGACTATCAACTGACCCAATGGACATTTAGGTTTTATTTCACATGAAGACAATTCATCAACAGATAGAGGAATACCAAACCTCGAGTGGGCAGTCCTACCACCTGGAATAAGCAAGGCAGCTATCCCACTTGAGGCTACGGTTAGGACGATATGACCAGCTGACCTTAATGCGGCGGATAAGGACCTCCAAATATAGGTCTTACCGGTACCACCATACCCATATACGAAAAAGAATCTTGGCTTGTTTGTATGAACTCTTGACAAAATTCGATCATACACTCCTCTTTGCTCATCAGTCATTGTTGTCATAAGATTGCGATGTTCCTCAACCAAAATATTTCTGTTGTAATTCAGCTCATCATAAATCAATCTATTCTGAACGTCAGCTACCAATCCTCTATCTGACTTAGGCATCTCTTTGTAGTTGTCGAGACTTTTGCCATGGACTTGCAACAAAGACTCAATCTCTAACAATGTGTAACTCTTCAACTGATTAGAAGTAAGGACCAAATCTGCATGTTAGAAAACACGTTAGGAGTCTAATACCAAACAATTTGGGACAGCACGTGCATGTATACATATGAAATAACCATAATGTCAGCAAGGTAGGATGGTTAATAATTTACCTGGAACTTGCAGACGTCGTCGCTGTCTATCAAGTATGTCATCAGACAAATACTCCCAAGTGTTGTTCCACACATAATCTGGTTTTGACAATTGGTTAGATACCAATAAAGTTGCGAACAGCAAGCGCAAAAATAACCCTGTACCCCATTTTCCTGCTTCTATAATTGCTTCGACGAACTCCTTATCATCTCCAAGAAAACCCAATGCAGCGCATACCTCTTTGAAGGTATCCAATATAATACCGTCCATGATTTTCAAGTCAGCGTATGACGTCGGACCTTTGACATAATTCAACAGGGTTCTTAAGTAAAACAACTCTCCTGTGCCGGGTGGAACAAAATGAAGCCTACCAATAGCAAAACCCACCTGGCGTGGAGACCATCTATGCTTATCCGCTTTCCACACAAACTTTGTAGGGAACTCATTGTACGTCAAGCTTCTTGCTTCAGGATATACTTTGTTGGCATGCATCCACGCCAGAAATTTTGTTTTGTGAATGCTCTTCCTACGGACAACCTCATCAAGGGGGTCATTATCACCATATATAACATGTTGTTCATTTTCAAGATGGAAAGTAAGCCTCTCAACTGATGGATCTCTATAGTTTATATCAAAAGAAAATATCCTCCAAGTTGCCTCGCACGCAGAAAGATATCGACAGTCATAGTACAGTTTAATTTCATCAATGACATCAGAACTACCTTGCTGACCATCATAAAAACCAACAGTTACACGATCGTGCCCTTTGTTGACATACTTGAAAAGATACTTGATAGACCTTGTTTGGTTGCACCACTCGACATTAATATGAGCATTATACCTCAACAACAAATACATGTTGTATGGAACAACATACCTATTGTCAACAAATGCTTCGCCCTTTTTGAAAAAAACCCCATTGTCTCCCCGTCTATAAATTGGACAACCTTCAGAATCAATCACTGTCTCATTGGTGAACTTTTTAGGAAAGAATTTTGTACATTTATTCTTATTCATGCAAGGAGAACTCGTATTTTGTGGACCGCAAGGACCATGGATCATGAGTGTTGAAACAATTTGGAATAATTCAGGCTCCTTCTCCTTATCTGGTATCTCAACACAAATGATCTTGTCAATATCTTTAGGACTAACACACCTATACCTTGAATGAAGGAAAACCAAGATGTGAGCATGTGGCAGACCACGCTTTTGAAACTCAATGGTACATATAACTGCATAACAATAAACAACAAATTATTAAGTCAAATGCTACATACAAACAGGTTATAATTAATATGCTTGTAAGAAATATTATTACATCCTACATGAATTAGACAAATTAAGAAATGAACATTACCTGACTTAACTTCACCAAATAATTCTCCTATCTTTATCTCTTTTATCAAGTCGTCAAGCTTGATTTTGAATACCCGACTCACTAAGTCTGGCCGATCTTCAGGCTTTTGGTGATAAATCTTCAAAAATTCAACTAATTCAGGCCACTTTTGGTTGCAGGTGAACGTTATAAATAGATCAGGATACCCAGCCCAACCGCATATCGCCATGGCATCTTGGTAATTCTGAAGCATATACCTTGATCCACCAACAAAAGTCGAAGGCAGAACGATCCTCTTTCCTGTTGTCGACGGATCAGTATCACCTCTAAGAATGGCTTCAGTTATGCCCTTGTACATTTCGGCCCTAACTTCCTTTTGATGATCTATAAGCCATCTGAGGCGCGAAGACTCTAAGCAACTAAAAGAATCAACAGAAAATTGTTGAAGTAACTTCCTTGCAAACAATATGGTTGATTGGTCGGTCTCTCTTTGCATAATCTTATAAGCAATCCATTCTTTTTGCGTCACATGCAATCTTTGCAACTGGGTAGCATCTGCGTCTTCATTGTAAGGGATGTCCCTTCGATACCCATCTCCCCCCTTTGGAAATAGGAGTGTATACTGCAAAGGTAAATAGGCCGGTTCGAAAACAGATATACGCTGCAATAGACCTGACTGTGTCTCAACAATTACATCCTTATCGAAGTCAGCACTGTCAAAGTCGCCTACAATTAACGCGGCTACTTCTGATGCAGTTGGAAGGTTGTACCTCCGACCGTCACGACCCCTCTTGCGCAGTATCCTTAACCTCATAGGAGGACTGTCATTTTCATTTATCCTTTCACGGATTGTTCTATAAGTTTCAACATACGGGTTACATGAGTCAAGGACATCGCATATCTCTCTAACAATTTCAGTCTTCATCTCCAAATCCCCGTCATCCATGCTGCAAAATGAAAATTGCACTTGCATTAAACTCTTCTAATCAATCATTTTAGCAATATGGAATACATTTTTAAGCGTGAAAACATACAAAATCAAAAAAACGCAGGACCAACAATATGTAAGAGTGTAAAGGGAATGAACATTAACTACCTTACACACGCCAACCTATTCTTTATCTCATTGTCAGTGTCATAGATGTATAATTGAGCGAACTTAGGTTTGTTTCCTGGCATTGGAAGCAAACTACCGATTTGATGGTAGTTTTCACCCTCCATGACAAACATCGGAGGTCCATGCCCATCATGAGTGTCTCTTTTAACTTTTCCTCCCATCGACGTAAATGAAAACATTGAATTGAATGATCTGATATTTGCCAGGAAAAATTTGCTTTTTCTGTCTAACTTGTGATACAAATCATGCAATGGTTGAGGAAGGCGGGGGTACGGGGCAATCTCAACCCTTCCCTTGCGGCAGCACAGTGAGAACTTCGGCTTGCGTGGATTATAGGCTTTCTTAGTGCGTTCATGGTACCACATTAGTGCACCACAATCATCACAAATACGATTCGGATGACCTATGTTCAGGTATTCGACCTTTCCACTCCCTGATGGTGTATTATCAAAGAAAAGACAATTAGGCTTCACTTTCATAAACATAAGTATCAAAATGACGACAAGTAAAAAACAAAGGCAGTTGATTTGATGGTTTAAATATGAACCTAAACTTGTAATGTCTAAGAAAGCATTAACATCATCTGGCTGAATATCAAAGTCTAATATAATAAAATAGCTAACTTATTCAGTCCGTCACAAAAGTGAGAGTATAATAATATTATATGAACAACTAACTGGATTATAAATCAACACACCTGAATTAGATGGTATATCATTTTCTTCCCCATTGTCCATGCAATTAAGATCAACGACATCGTCTGATCAGTCGACACCTACGTTATTGTGCATATATTTTGATTGTATAAATAAGTCTCTAATTGTCTGTTAATTCAACCAAGATAATATTAAGAAGTCATGTGCACCTGATGTTCCTGTATCCATCAGCTCAATCGGACTGTCAAAGTGGATGTCTGTTCAAACCAAAATTCATCAAACTATAACAATAAATTGTTGGAAAACACAACTTATAATAACCAATAACTATACATTGAAAGTGTTGAAACAAATAGCAACATAATATAGTGAATTCTACCTGAATTAGAAGGTATATCAGAATCCTCACCATTATTCCCACATTCCATGTCAACAACCTGATTGAAAATATCCAATCCTATATAAAAATTATACACTTAATTATACAATCAATCTAAACACGCAATATATTCAATGGGATTAGTTAGCGTGGCTGAACATACCTTGAAATGAAACAGCATCCAAATCGATAGGAGAGACATTTTCAACGTTGAACCGACTACGCTGCTGAGTGGAATGGGTCGTTAGCACGCTATGACTTAGTGTATATTTCCCAGGGGTCAATCGTCCAGCAAGAGTAACATTTCTTTTCTTATTGGGACGTGTATTGAAGGACAAAGAACCAACTGGAAAAAATGCAGAAGTGAATGACAGATATACAATGTCAGCAACAATCAAACCAAACGTGCAATCGAAATGGCAGTTAATAGTAACTTCAACCTACCATTAGTGATGTCAGGTAGAGGAGTCTCGTCACTTGTTTCATTGAGCAAGAAATTTGCCCTAGATGAAGACCTTGATCTCTTGCCATGGTCCGGTGTATTTTGGTCACTATCCATGCCTCTTGCCAAACATGTTTAGCTGAAGAAATGGGATTGAAGAGAAATATGCAACATGTTTACTGCAAAAGAAGATATCTGAACAAAAAAAAGGTTGTTACTTGTATGTGATACTGAGTTGGTGTATCACATGGTTTGTTGAGCAGACACCTATCCAACATTTATATACATCACATTTGGCAGATGAGTACATTGAAATTAGGAACATCACTATTGACTTAGCTGCATGGAGTAGCCAAACTTCATAAAAGAAACGGTTGTTAGTTGGCATACTGAAGAAAGCATTTAATTATCTTGGGCACACAAAATATGCTATGTTTGCAGGGGGACAACATCCAACATATGTTTATAGAATAAATAACCGACAAACTTGCCATTTGGTAGTAACCTTTATGATTTCTTACTCAAAAAATACTTGATTCTAATCTGTAAATTAGAAGTCCAATGAGGTTGTAAAAACTAAGAAGAAAACCATGTAATGGCAAATAATATTTGATATTTGGTTGAAAGCTAATATGGGAACAAACAGAAAAAACTCAAATCTGTCCAACAATAAGTGGAGAGGTGCATTTTTGCTGAATGATTGTAATGTATCAGCGAGGTATTAATATTTGAAATCATGTTGCTGGATGAGTGCACCAAAAAGATCATTGCACATAGATGTTCTGCTACTCAATCGCGCAAATAGTACGTTGTCAATTATGACTCTGTAATTTCGCATCAAAGAAAGCTTTTGTTTAGCACATATTAAGTTGCTAAACCAATATATAGTTGAATATGCTATGGTAAGTGAATATGCTAAAGTTCTCTTTGCATATTTATTAAGATATGCATAAATATTAGAGAAAAGTCTCATATAATTTAGTTGCTTTGCTGAACACAACAAAGTAAAAGGAATTATGGTATAAGAACTTAATTCAGGACACATGGAAGGAACGAAACACGATTTGCAGTGAACAATAAAAAAGTACGATAAATAGTGAAACACTTAATATAACTCCCAAAGAGACAATAATAGATAGCAAAATTCGTACGAAAATTTGAAAGATATATTGATTAAAACTAACAAATGTACATACCATATAAGGCATGTTTAGTACAAACAACGATAAAACACAAACTTAATGTTCATTGAACTTAATTGGAATTAAACTTAAAACAGAAAACACAATAACAAACATTCCTGAGAGACAACATAGATTATATTCGACAGTCAATCGATATCTTCAAACTTGACAGACACAATTCTTGGCTCCTTTGTGGTAGATGCATCGCCTTCACCCAGAACAATGTCATCCAATGAATCTACATGCTCAGCACCTCTCTTTCCCAAACTCTTGCTAGTTGGAGTCAACACCGGTTCAACAACCATGTTTTCATCCTTGTTGTTTGACCCAGTACCTTCGCTAACATCCTGATTTAATATATATTTCATAAGGGTAGTTAGACTTGATTCATTGCCAAAGAAACATACTAAAACAAAAGTCAGAATAGTTTGAAACATATAAGTTTACCACTGTCTGGTTATCAGCTAGTTTAGAAACAGCTTCAACATATTCTGCCTCTTCCTCATCATTCCCAGACTGAGACATTGATAAATGTTATTATTTATACAAACAATTATTATGTTGGATTACAAATAACGGAAATATAATCGTCAGGATTTTTTTAGATGTTTACGTTAATTCCATGATGCGAAATGAATCGCGTAATGATTTCATCATCAGCAATCATTTTCTTAACCGTATAACTGCGCCAGTTGCGATACAGATTTGAATCATTCACCTCAACCTTAAACAACATCCGCTTGTCAACAAACAGGTTCAGTTCTTCAGGATAACTGCTGTCAACATTCCTCTGCAGACATAATAAATAATAGTTTGGTAAGAAGGGTTTCTTGAATATTTTTTGGGAGGTTACAATCAAGAGGTCAGAAATGAAGGGAAAAAAGAGCACCTCAGCAATGGCATCAACCAAGTCTTGCGTGGACCGTCCCAAACCTTGCGCAACAATGCGATCAAATAAAATGAAAGTAGTTGATCTAGTGTTATCAATCACTTGAATGTGAACCTTGAACCTGGTTATAACAGACATGAAGATAAGATACATTATTAACCTTAAAAATAACGGTTCAATTGGAAAAGCATGTCCTGATTTCAGTTAAATTATATCTTGCCTTGGCAAAGCGGTCCGAGGCATGTTGCACTTATCACAGTAAATCTGCCCATTAATGACAGTAACTCTAGAAGCACATTTGGTGCAGGCACGATAGAACCACCCAGAATCAGACTCAAGCTCACATGTTCTTGCCAAAACAGTCCCCACACATTTCTGCAGATAAAAGTGACAGTCACAAACTTGATTGGCTTTGAAACAAAAAAACTATAATTATTCATCTTAGTTAACTAAAAAAAAAACCACAGACCTCAAAGGATTCAATCAAATCCTCTATAGTCATTCTCGGCGTACAAAGCAAGTCATCAGCCAAAGGAACAACAATAGGACCTGACATTTGACTGACTACTTGTGTAAGCTCCACATGTGCTTCATTCATCCTATTGAGTCTTTCAAATGTAAATATATGTAGTAAACGAATAATAGTCTATTAACTTGAACAAAGTAATGCAAAAAAAAAAAAAAAGGCTCAGTGAAAACAACGTACTTCTCCAAATAGCTTGCAACCTCAGGTATCTCAACATCAAACAACAAATTTGTTCCATAAAAGGCATTTGAAATCCCCATTGCACCAAAGTACTTCTTAAGCTTGCACATCTGAATGAGCACAACAACAGGAAGTTTTGGATCATGACTTTCCAAAAAGCGTTTCAATTGTTCCGCATAGTCGTCCCAAAGAGTGCAGTGAATTCGATTTCCCCTGCAACACAACATACATAAGAAACCGCAATAAGAGATCATTACATATTAGTTATATTTAAATTTGACAGCCTTACTCCAAATCCTCCAATGTAGCATCCATAACCTTGTTGGTCTTTCCATTTTTTTCAATCACTTTCAGTTCATCTTTCTCAACGACATGACCAATGACATCTGTCGAGGCGAGGTAAGTGAGTTATTAAGTAATTAAAGGCTTTCTTTTGATCCATATAACAACAAACACAAACAGTTATGCATAAGTAAAGGTACCTATCAAGCGATCCTCCTTGTGACAGGCCATGATTTCAAGGAAAGACATAAATTGAAAATGTCTCTTAGGAATTTCATTGGAATCCTTGAGCTTGAAAATAGTGGTACCTCCCATAAGATTCAGTTTGTACTTATGGGGAGTTGTCTTAAATGTTGGATCATTATGTGCAGCCATAAGCTTCTCGATCACATAAATGGACCCTTCCTCAAACTGATCCTTAAATACAGGAACCAAATGCTTCCTAACACTTGCATGGATTGTCACACCCACAACAAAACAATTTAATGTCAAGTTAATTCACTAAAATTGGTTTAAGACAAACAGTTACTATCGTAGGTGTGCTGCTAGACATGACATTCAGTTGCATACCTGATTATCCAGCAAAATCATATGCATACTTCCAACTTCAGCTGCGTTGAAACGGTTAAGAGTAGTCCAAAGATTGATCACCCTACCCTGGATCTGAAAGTCAATCCTTCCACCAACAATGTCTGCAAACTTGGTGAGCTTTGGAGCTTTTCCTGCGTTGGAAAGAATTTGTTGTCAATATAAATGTTAACATAAGAGAAAAAAAGTATGACAACAAATATGAAATTGGAATTAAGAAACAAACCTTTGGATGCCATGGATTTCTTTCAGCAAAACTCTTCTTATGAATACTGATAGAAACTCTTAGTTGTTAGAGAGCATGACCAAAAGCAACAAATGGTGCCCTGTATTTAAAGTGCTTGCGCATGTGGAAAGCTTAAAGACATAACAACAACGCATTAAATAATGTTTGCAGAATGTAGGAGTTCAAGGTCTACCAAAATCTTGGAGGTTGAGTCCAGGGCTGGACAAAAGAGCATTGAGCACACAACCCTTCACAAAAAATGTGCGCATTAAATAGTTAGTTGCACATGTTAGCCTATCACAATTCTTCTATGGAATACTCTTGTCACCTTGAGCCATAAAACAATTAATAATGACAGAAATTAGTTGGGGAAGTCAACAATTTTGATGGTGCACGTGCGCAATATTAAGGACAAAGTCAACATTCAAAGAAACCTTCATAGTTGCTGGAACATGACTAAGAATGGCTGGAAAATTAATCCTGCATAGTATATAGTAACACATCGAATACATCTCAATGCCATGGAGATGTATATCTCCTAATATACAAATCTTCACTCCATAACACCGTAGATGATGGTTGTACATCGTGTTACTACGAAAACAACATACTATCACAAATTATGACTTTATGAAACCTTTGTCAATCGTTATATGTTAAAAAAAAATCTAAATAGTTACAAACGATTTAATTAGGGAATGTACGTCTTAATTGATTGTACAAAGGATCAATTTGCAGTCAGCACACTCAGTCTGAAATGGTTGCACGTTTTTAAACTGATATTGCATTAGTAGCCGTTTAGCTATTGTTTTTTTGTTTTAAACTGGGTTGTTAGATTTTTTTATGAATGATGATAACTGCAAGTAATTTATTAATATATAGATTGGAATAAAGCTTATGCAAATCGGGTCGTTAATTAGCTAAAGATGGGATGGAAATCACAGTAAAACAAACGATATAACACAGGCGATAAATAAATTCGAACAAAACCTTAAATAACCATTGAACTGATAGAGTGAAACATGGATAGAAACTAGGTAACTCCATTTTGGAAAGAAACCTAACAACGACTCAAACATAATGACGGGAAATAAAGACGACGACTGCAACAAAAGTCAGCAAACACGTTCCAATCCCAGCACAATCAATTCATCCAGAAGTACTGCTCCACGGTGAAGACATATCCTGAAAGGCAACTCTCCTTTGATGGTGGAAGGTTAGTGCGAAGGACCACCATGGGTGGTGGAAGCATGTATATCACAGTGTTGTTAGGTTGGGCAGTGACTCCAAGCTTGACAGTATCACCAATCTTGAATTTGCGCGCCTTGCAGATCTTCCTCCTGTCACCGGACAGACTGCAAGTCATGTCCGTAGTTAAGTTCAGCTTCAAAAGGCATTTCCAGCTATATCCCAAGTAGTCAACAACAGTCATCTAACACTCTTGAGTAGGAAATGCATTCTGACAGAACCCTAACCACCCCAACTTCTGCTTGCAATAAACAAACACTGAGTTAGAAACCTTTACAAATAAGTATAGTTAAAAATAATAGTACACAGAAACATTAATCTATCCCAATCATTCATACCAATTTTCCAGACATTACAACATCCTTTGTTAGTGTCTTAGCATAACAGTGATAAAATGAGGTTGGAAGGAAAAGAACATTTGGGGCACATGCAACATATGGAAACGTAGCAGCTCCATTTTGCAGGGTCAACCTCAACAGAGGATTGTGAACAGGATAAAAAACCTCGTCACCATAAAATCCATCAGCCTAATTAGAAAAAGATTTCTATTCGCAAAGACTACGGTCATCCAACATCCAGCACCAATGTCTTAGAAATTCTGCAGCATATTCCAACCATCAGTAAAATACACTCTCCCATTTTTTTTCTCGACTTTCACTTCAATTTCATTCATATTTGGATCACGAAGCATGACATATGGAGCAACCTGCAGACCATACTGCCTTGCAAACACTCTAGGCAGCCTGCCCTTCCCCTGAAACATGTAAACCAAAACGTCAAATGACTGATTTCACGACCCTAGTTTTTTCATTAATAAGACCATCTTACAGTGGCAATGTCATATTCCATTTGGAATGTCCTAAGCTTCGCCAAGTCATATCTCACAGCCTTGCACACCTCAGGGGTCGAATTGTCCTGAACTAATATCCATTAATGAAAAAAAACAGACAAAAATCATTAGTTAGCGTAGAAAGGCAACAAACATGGTTGATATAATATAGATTGGCAGATAATGAAAGCGTGGAATACCTTTCATCTGAATTAGTGCTTCTTGGTCCCTGGCAACGATGATGAACTTGTCCAAACTCGACATTTTCAGGAAGTGATAGACCAAAACGTACTTAGACAAATGAATATAGTCAAATGAAATGGTTCAGGATTTTTGAAAGCATGACTAACCATAACAAAGGATGGTTGTTTGTATAGCAAGCACTATGCAGACCTTCACACAACATTGGCTCGTTTATCTAAGGTGGTCTGGATTGTTTCAAGGCAACTTCAAGTGGATGGCATTGAATGATGCCTAGGGCATGCAGATAGTTTGCATTGGTTAAACAAAAAAAATGGTTGCATCTGTTCCTAAGGATTACATGGATGGTAGAATAATTTGCTTGCTATTCCCTCGTGGGTCCCTAACACATTATCATTTATTACAGACAGTTGGGTGCTTAGAACAAAATTGCAAGGCGCCAAATCATGGATTAGTGAAAAGAGCTTAAGCATAATGTCGGCCTTTGCTACAATTAGGGTTAGGGATTAAGTCTAATCAGACTACCTTAGATTTTAAGTAAGTAAGATTAAGAAGGATTTGTATCACTGTGTATAATAATAATTTTTAAATAAAACTCTCAAAGCACAAGAAACAACATGACATAAACACAAACACATAGTGCGCAATCCCTAAAGATTTTTCATGAAAACCCATTCCCTATTACTAAAATTGAATAATCAAACCCCATTATAGACCTTATAACAATACTCAATCCACTGATCAAAATAAAACAACCCCATAAAAGAAACTCCAAAACAAAAACAAAACCATTTGTCCATTTCAACTTCAACCATTTCATAGAGACATAAACACAAACACCTAGAGAGCAATCACCAAAAGAAAGAGAAAAGCATTTACCCATATTGAATTATGATAACGAAGATGAAACATATATGGAGAAGATGAAACAGCAGAGTAAGAGAGAATGGAAAAACAAAATGAATCAAAAAATGCCTATGATATATGTCAAACTTTATTCTTACCAGGTGCATTTCTATGCACTATATAAAAATTAAAGTAATATTTAAATTTTATCCTTTTATTGTTAGCTGTAACTAGATATTGTGAAAGCCAGGGTTTATTTCACTCTGTTGGTTTTGATAATCCCTTCATTTTTTTTCAATTTGTAGATTTGCAGGACACTTGCTTAAATTCACAACAGTATTGGAGTATGTCACAGGGATATTAAACCTCAAAATTTACTGGTATGTTCTCCAGAAAACTTGTTTAATTGTTTTGTAGTTTACACTATGAAGTCTGTTTTTCTACAATCTATGAACCTGCAATGTCTGAAATTTTCATGACTGTGATTTTATATTATATGTTTTAGAATTTACAAATTGGTGGTGCATTCATTGATTTATGTGGGGCAGCTGTTGTTTTGCTTATGTAGTTTTTCTTGCCATGTTTTATTAGATTATTTCACTTTCCTAACATAATGGAGATAGTAATTTTTGGTTGTCTCTTTTGGATGTTCTATAAAAACAGGTCAATCCTCACACCCACCAACTGAAGATATGCGACTTTGGAACCAGCTGACCAGATGTCAGTGGCGAATAAATTCATCCTCTTTAGAATGATTGACTTATTTTTTTTTAAAATAATTGTCCTGAAATAAACTATATTTTCAATTTCAATACAATATTAAGTTTTTTTGTTCTCTTTAAGAATCTTGCTAATATGCGTTCTTACGACACTTGTTAATGTATTTGATTCTATGTTCTATATTTTGCGTTAAAAATAACAAATTTTAAATTTTTAGAATCTTTTTTATTTTGCGTTAAAAATAATTAATTTTTAATTTTTAAGAAATTGTATACGTCGAACCATTACAATATTTCTATATTTGATTCTTTAGCATGTGTCATAAGATACTTCTTGATAGTTTATATTTGTTCCTTTCTATTATATCTTCTAATGTATATTATTGCCATCACTTTCAAGTAATATATTTTACTTTGCTCTTAAGGTAATGGTGAATATACAAATACGTAAAAAAAGTAATTTAATAAAAATATTATCATCTCTTTTATTTATTATTTTTTAATACCTTTTAAATTTTCAAATGAGTCGATGATTGTGAAGTAGAGGAAGTATTTTTTTTTTTGAAGTATAAGAAATGATCACCTTCTTTAAAAAAAACGAAAAATGGTAAAGAGAGTCCTTAGGACTCTTGTTATATAAACTAATACAGAAATATTATATATTTTCCCTTAAAATTATTCTTTTCACAAAACAGAAAACGTTTTTGTGGTTGGTTTTAACAACACGAAGTTGGATCCTTGGATGGTTCAAGTTAGATTTATCATGAGAAAATAGTGGTAGGACTAGGACATGTCTCTTAAAACCCAAAAGACAATTTAGATGATGAAGTTTGTGAGTGAGATAGTGGTCACAAGACAAATTAGCCTAGACAAATATAATTTTGGCAAAGTGAGAAAAAAAATATAGTGATCTATTTGTTGTTTTATTCTGAAATTAAGTTGCCCGTTGAAGTGGCTAGCCTTTTATTTCCATACCCAACCAAAAATTGAGAGGAGTCTCGTGTGTGCCTATGTGTGTGGTTAAAGTGCAATGTGAGAGTTGCATACAAAAAAGAGAATTCAAAGGACCATTTGCTTGTGAATGAAGACGTCGCTTTTTGATATATGCTATCCCATGAGAATCTTATCAATTGCATGTTGGTGTTACAGTGAGAGAGACAGAAAGAGTGGGATCAAACATTATTTGGCAGACACAACCAAAGCATTATTTATCAAAAAATATATTTAAATCAATTATTAATATATGCATAAAAAAATGTTGAGATAAAAATGTGCATTTATAATTTTAGTACATAACTCTACACATACTAACCTACTACTTTTTTTTGACAAGGTATCCTCTAGTCGAAAATCAGTGATTAATCCTTTGAAGTACAAAAATTCATTTAAGAGATTGGTTTCTCCCAACATGTGTTTTTTGATCGTATGTGTTAAAAATTAACTTACAATCACATGCTTAAGAAAGACTCAATTATCTATAAACTAAACATTTGAAGGACAAAAATTCATTTAAGAGATTGGTAGAACGCCTTATTTCTATTAAAGCGATAAAACACGCGAATAATACAATTATTTAAGAAATAGACGTCACGTCTACAAAAGTTCACCAAAATATAACATGCATAAAAATTCAAACAACTACGCATAGGATATATAGCATACATCTCCAAGTATACATGTCACAAACTCCAAATACATCAATACGTGAAATCTCTAAATCCCGACATATGGGTAAAATCTCAACAACATAGTCCAAAACAAAGATAACGACTGACATCCTAGATCAGAGCCTAATCTAAGACATCAGAACAGATAAATAGAGGAAGCTCCCGCTATCCTCGAGCACTCACCAAACAAGCAAACTACTCCTGCACTCCGTCTACCCATTCATACAAACAGGTAGGCGGTCAAAACCACTAGGGGTTAGCTTCACATCAATCATAATCAACATAAATAATTTGAAAGGGTAAGCATTTCAATTAATTACATAATGGATAATTCAATTCAAATTATTCAACCGAATTATCATCAAATAGATTCACCAGGTGTATAAGCACAAACAAATAGGACATACAATTAGAACATAGTTCAATTATTCTCAACCGTCAACGAGGTCCACCAATGTACATATACACCAAGCACATAGACAATTAAGACTCATGTACAATG
>Ga0315913_1001099_pt1 | contig 28284 bp, 12 predicted proteins | sample MpolsnodulesMG_FD_207736 | JGI IMG/M metagenome (GOLD analysis project Ga0315913, IMG submission 207736) | Medicago polymorpha root nodule microbial communities from Los Angeles, California, United States - small nodules | ecosystem: Host-associated > Plants > Roots > Nodule | place: USA...
TTTTGATTGGCAAATAAAAAATAAATGAGTCATGATCTATTTTGATTGGTTGATGAAAATGCATTAAATGAGATGAGAAATTAGAAGATGCCATGTGTACTTTTAAAAAAAAAAAGTGCAAATGTATATAATAGAGATAGAGATTTAATTTAATTAATGCTACTTAATGTGCAAATTTTTTTAAAAATAAAACAATATTAAAAAATTTATAGACCATCTGGTAGTATTAAAAAAATACTATTGATGAGTGAAGAAAAAGTCAAATCATGGCAGATTTGGCAGGTTCTGTCTAGTCAAACAGTGATAATTTAATTGAAGATGAAGAGAGACATAGGATATTGATGAGTGACAGAGCAGAGAATTAGTCGCACACGTGTAGTTCATAAGTTGAATAGGTTTCTAAGGGGATAGTTCGTCAGATCGACTTACCTCCTGAAATCTAATATGAGAAATTCAAGTTTCTTTCTCCTTCTTGGTCTATTAAGGTCATATTCAATGGTCTATAAATTGTATTTATTTTCGTTCAAATTCTAGGCACGTTTTAGTCGCCGGAGAAGTGTAGTTCATAAGTTGACTAGGTTTCAAAGGGGATGGTTCATCAGATCGACTTACCTCCGGGAATCCAGTATGAGAAATTCAAGTTTATTTCTCCTACTTAGTCTATTAAGGTCATATTCAACGGTTTGATAGATTGTATTTGTTGCCGTTCAAATTCTAGACACGTTTCAGTCGCCGGACAAGTGTAGTTCATAAGTTGACTATGTTTCTAAGGGGATAGTTTGTCACATCGACTTATCTCTGGGAACCCGATGTGAAAAATTCTAGTTTCTATCTCCTTCTTAGTCTATTAAGGTCATATTCAGCAGTCTGATAGATTGTATTTGTTGCTGTTCAAATTCTAGCCACGTTTTAGTCGCCGGATAAGTGTAGTTCATAAGTTGACTAGGTTTCTGAGGGGATAGTTCGTTAGATCAACTTATTTCAGATATTCCGATTTGAGAAATTTCAGTGCCTATATCCTTCTTAGTCCATTATGGGCATATTCAATGGTTTGATAGATTTTTTTCTTGTCGTTTGTGACCTAGCCTCGTTTCAGTCGTCGTACAAGTGAAGTTCGTAGTTGACTAGGTTTACGTAGGGATAGTTTGTCGGATTATTTAACATCATTTTTTTTTTAATTTTATCCTTGATGTATGTGTGTTCATATAAATTTTATTTAACTTTGTGTCTATGTAAGACTTGCTTTACTTAGAAACCCAAAATTAAATGAATTAAATCATTTATTATTTGCTCACAATTCAAAATAGTTAATATTCATTATAAAGAATAACAATTCTAGATTTAAACAATTAACGTGTGGTGCAGTTGGTTATGTTATGACTTGTTGTGTATTTGGTTGCTTGTTCGATCCATGTCAATGAAATTCAACGATTTTTTCGTAGTTTTGATCGGAACCGAAAGGAATGAAGAAAGCACAAACTTATTTTACAAATCCACAATCCAATCACATATTTTATTTTTTAGGGTTGTTTAAAATAAAAACACATTTACATCTTTAATTTTTGGATTCAGAGGAGGGAAAGAACAGATAAAAAAACACTGATCTAAAGAAAAGCATAAATGAAAAAACTCAGATTTGAAACAATCTCAAATGAAACATGGGTGGAGAAGAACGAGATTGAAGGAGAATAGTTTGGATTTAGAGGGTGATGGAGAGGTTAATTTTGGTTGTTAATTTTAAAAGTTTGGACAAAGTAACAAGAAGGGGTAGAGATTCAATATCTGTTAGAAAGGAAAGAGATGATTTTGGCTGTTAATTTGAGTCAACTCACCATGGTTCACGTTGAGAAGGATTGTAAATGTTTTTGCAACATTTCCAAAAACACCCTTCATTGTTTTTATTAGTAACCAATTGTATTGTATATAATAAACAGGGCCCACAATGTCAAACATAACAGGTAACTTTGGCTTTCAATCAGAACCACTCATTAATTTATAATAAATCCTATGGCTGCCATTGATTCTCCAAACATCATGTACCATACGAGACCCATGAAGGCCTCGTACCGGAGACGGCGCATGTTGTTCATTTATAACCTACCACTTTGTCATTTTGTCCATGTTGTTCTGTAATTTTATTTTTTATATTTTTATATCCTTTTGATTTTGTGGACTACTGGTATGCGTATAACAAATTCACGTGACATTTGTGATTTTTCTCATACGTTCTGTAAAGTTTATCCAACCTTATCGTCCTAGTTCCTAGACAAAAGTAAAATCATACAACATGCAATATTGCATGACTATAGTTATGAGCCACTTTCTACTAGTTCTATTTTATTTCCCTTCGTTTCTTCATATGTAGGTTGAGTTGGATTGTTTAGTGAAAATTGCATGTGACATTGCGACAATCTAATTAATGTAAACAAATGATGTATGATGGACTACATGCCAACCTCTGATAATGTTATTTAAATCATCAAATTGCCATAATGTGAACAATTATTTTCTTAGCATGGTTTCGATTTTCATATTTGTTTTAAGTAATAATAATAAGTCACCAAGTTCAAATCTTAGTATCTTTGTTGTACTCCATAGAAAAAAATTAAGTACAAATAGTGGTTGGGAAGGAATACTAGCTAGAAGTTCCACTCTCTCTTTAAAATTAAATTTAAGCAATCCATATCTTTACTTAGCATAGAAAAAATAACAATTTTTTTTTAGCCATTCTTATTTTAATCGGTTCATCTCTTAGTTGTGTGGGATCCACTTGAGGAAGAACTGTTGGGTCATGACGAGAGTTAGAAAAATCATTCACATTAGATCAATAACAACTATATAAAGAGAATTTGACATTACATCTCTACGTAAAATTGTAAGACATTGAATTTATGCGTCTCTTTCACTTATATATTGTTCAACATCTGCCTTTTCATCAAATGTAAAATTTCTAACTCACACTTGCCACAACACTTTCCAAACTTGAATAATCCCATTTGATATTTGACCAGACCCAAGGACGCGTGACTTGAACACGAGCCTAGTGCAATATTAGGTCTAGAAGGGATGTAGCCTAACCTATCTGGATGCTCTTAATGATGCGCGGGATCTATGATGGATCTCAAGAGTCTACGTCTAACTTAAAAAAATGTAAGTCAGACATTCAACTTAAATCATATACACTCTGATCTGTATTATGTTACATTGTTGGCCTAAACTATAAATACTCCGACCTCTATTATGTTACATTGTTGGTAAAGGTCACTAAAGTTCTACTCTACCCAAAACAATATGTATTGAGAAATTAGTAAAACCCAAAAAGTGAAGGGTATCAAATGTCAAATGGCAAAGTCTAAAAGGTGTGATTCATCAACCACCAATTTGACAAGCAAGGGGACCGTGACGTGAATGAGTGAGATTGAAAAGTCTCTATTGTCTATTTGAAAAAGAAGAAGAGGTAACAATCTAAAGGCCTCTTACTCAATATTTAATTTTCAATATAGAGTTGGAAAAAGAAAAGGGCAAAGCACATTAAAGTTGTTGGTGTAGTATGAATGATTATGACCCACATCAACATGGTGTGCATTGCATTGCAATGAGGTCCCTCACAAAACCCTTTCCTCTCAATAACTTTTGAAACTCTCACACCTTTAAATAACTGCCACGTGTCTTTATGTTCCATGTTGTTGCACCTTATTTTTCTCTACATTACATTTACATTGATGAATGAATGAGTGAACCAACTTATATATCATATTTCATTCATGAAATGAAGTAAAATAAAATGGATTATTATTTAAAAAGAAGTGCTTTATCGGTTTCTATGAAAGAAAGGCTTTGTCCATTTGTGAAAACAGAATCATGATTCAAAAATTGAACTAACAACAGAAAAGAAGGTTCTCTACACAACAAGTTATTTCAACAAAATGAATCTTCTTCTTCTGTTCATTATCATTTTTATTTCCTCAACAATTCTTCATGCAAATGCTCAAGCTCAATCTCCAGGTAACTTATTCTAATTTTTTTTTATTTCATTATAGGCAAGAGAAATGTGGTAACCGGGGTTCGAGCCCGAGATTCCAAATAAAATATTTTTACAGTCAAACTACTAGGTTGTAACTACGGAGACACATTTAGTACCTCATATAATACTAAAATGCTAAAAAGTTCTGAACTTGAAACCCTGAAGTAGAAAAAAAATCACAGTTTTTTACTATCTATTATTATTTTTTTGTTATGATGATATGATCAATTTTCCTTCATTGTGGTGGATGTGACAATTTTTTTTTGTTGATATGTACAACTCACAAGTTTGTTTTCTGAAAAATACATTCTTTCTTGCAATTGAAGGATATTAAATTGCACAATTTTGGTTGAGTCTATGGAAAATCATGAAGTAGTCTTAGTTTCATATCAAACAAGCTTTTTTTCTTACTTTGAAGATCTCACAACTTATGTATTCTTCATGGTTTGAATATACCGTCAATTTCATGGCTTGTAAAACCCATCATCATTTTAGGCCTGTTTGGATTGACTTACTTTTGAGCATATGAAAAATAGCTTATGCAGATAAATAAGCTTTTATGTGAATTCATAAGTTCCCACCGACAAATATTGTATCTTTATAAGTAGTTTTTTCATAAACTATGTTGACAAACTTATGAATAAGCCAATCCAAACGGGCTCTTATTTTATGTGAATTTATCTATACATTGATTCAGAATATGGTGCTTAATGATCTGTTGAATTATCTTATAATTAATGATACAGCAAATCAGGATGTTAGAATAGTGCACCATCAGAATTTGAATAAGAGAATTCTAGTAGGACTAATTGCTTGTTCTGCTCTTCTTGCTGGAATCTTTGTTTTCTTATTGTACATCTTCTTCCGGCGGCATAAAAACTTAACAAGCTCCACTGGTAAAAGCAATGGAGTCACAGGTATGATGTCTGTTTTCACTTGTGAAACTTTTTTTTAGTGAATCACTAATCAGGGTGTAGTCAATTTTGGTTCTTAAAAATTAACGAAATTTTAAAATGATTCCTGAAATAAAAAAATCGTTGATTACATTGGTCTTTTTCTGTCTGCCAATTTAGTCCGTAAAAGTTTATTGTAATAGAAGATTTTCAATTTCTGCGATTATTTTGAATTTTAGTTTAGTGTCTTACACCTATAATTTAAAGACTAAATCGATGATTCACTTTTCTTTTTCACCGAGTTGATGTGATGCCGGCACAGAAAAATCCTGTTATGTCACTCATTTATTTATTTTTTGAACTTGTAGAGGCTGCAAAAGGGGAAAAGGAAACCTTAAGCGCTGTTAGTGCTAAACTTAACTACTCAAGAATGGCTGATAAGAAGAGTTCAATTGCTATTTTCGACTTTCAGTTGTTAGAGTCTGCAACAAACAGCTTTTCCGCAGATAATATCATGGGAGAGACCGGTTCTATAATTGTTTACAGAGCTCGTTTCGATGAACATTTCCAGGCTGCTGTCAAGAAAGCAGACAGTAATGCTGATAGAGAATTTGAGGTGATGATCCTTTACAATTAGGTTTCAATGTGTACTATTTCCTTGCATACTGAATTTGCCTTTAGTTATTGCACTGAACTTGCAGAATGAAGTGAGTTTGTTGAGCAAGATTCGGCATCAGAATATCATAAAAATCCTAGGCTATTGTATTCACGGTGAATCGAGGTTTCTTGTTTATGAGTACATGGAGAGTGGTTCTCTGGAATCTCAATTGCATGGTACATTTTTATTAATGTTGATTCAGAAAAGAGGAAAATTTATCCCATTTTTGGGGAATTTAACCAATATATAATTTTTTCATTGGTATTAACAATTGTAGGGCCTACTAATGGATCATCTTTAACTTGGTATATCCGCTTAAGAATTGCGATTGATGTTGCTAGGTGAGTCTGTGAATCTTATAGTGCTAAAGTAAAAACTAGTTAATACTAGAATACCATTGGTTTTTATTTATGATGACTGATACATATTTCTTCTGCTAGAGCATTAGAATATCTCCACGAGCACTCCAATCCTCCTCTGGTTCATAGAGACTTGAAATCTTCCAATGTTCTTCTGGATTCCGATTTTAATGCCAAGGTTAGATTATACTTTGACATATTAGGCTTACATGTGGTCAATTAATAGTAAAACCTATATTTACAGAGTTTTGTGATTCAGCTATCAGATTTTGGACTTGCTGTAGCATCTGGCGTGCAACACAAGAACATGAAGATGTCGGGAACTTTAGGATATGTGGCACCCGAGTACATATCACATGGTATATATTAGTATTAGTTTTTCATTTGTGATAATGCTAAATACCGATTAGGTGCATAAATTATATTTGCGCTTTGACTCGAACTATGGAACTTGATGTTTTGTTCTTTTTCTTTTTCCTCAACAAAATTTAACAATGGTAATTTTTTTCAGGTAAACTAACTGATAAGAGCGATGTCTATGCTTTCGGTGTTGTCCTTCTAGAATTACTTACCGGAAAAAAACCAATGCAGAACATGTCCTCAGACCAATATCAATCTCTGGTTTCATGGGTATGTATTATTACATAATGGAGAATATGGATGAAAATTTAAGTTTTGCTGTACTTTATGGTTTAAGACTTTCAAATTCAATATGTAGGCCATGCCTCAGCTAACTGACAGATCAAAGCTTCCAAGTATTCTAGATCCTGTTATCCAAAATACAATGGATTTGAAGCATTTATATCAGGTTCATTGTAATCACATGTTTTAATGCTGAGTAATAAATGCTAGTACTTCTTAATTCATATAACATTCTACTCTACAGGTTGCTGCAGTAGCTGTGCTATGTGTGCAAGCTGAACCAAGTTATAGGCCACTTATAACAGATGTTCTGCACTCTCTCATCCCTTTGGTACCCTTAGAGCTTGGAGGGTCACTCAGAGTTACTGAACCAAACGGCTCGGAAAATCTTCAATGATTTTAAAAAACTGTGTTTTCTATGGTAGTATTTGAGCCAATGAAGCACAAACACTCCTTGGACTAGGAGTTGTCCCGGTGTCGGGCACATGTCGGTGCCCAACACCGACACATATGGTTACATTGAACTATGTCATTTTCTAAAATTATTATCAGTGTTGACGTATCGGTGCCGATGTGTCAGTGTCCGTGCTTCATAGATTTGGGCACTTTTTTTAACCATTTTTTTTATTTATTTCAAAGAGGAATATTTAGTAGTAGCAATCTTGTTCTAGATGGTCATCCTTTTGTTCCTTTTATGTAATGTAACAAAGCATGTATTTATTCCATTTCGTTTTGGACAGGGTATGTAAATTTAAAATTTGTTTTCAAGTTAAACTTTGGGGAAACAACAAGAACGGGTTAGAAAACAAAGGAATATTATCCAGACTATGATTTTTCAAGTATCAGCAGAGAATTTCTTGAGGTTCAAGATTTGGAATGTTTGACTTATTGTCCAAGGATGCAAACAAACATAGGATGGGAAATTCCTCCGAAAACCTTGTTAAGTGTCTCATTGTTTTTTATGGTCATTAACTTCAAGGAAATTTAGTCACTTCCCAACAAATAATTTATTACTTAACTTAAGCATATACTCTAAAACTTCTAAAATGGATTATCTAGTACTCTCACTGTCTTATTATAACTGTTTCTTTGGCAATATTTCTATGTATCAAATGATTTACCCCTTAATATAAATGTAACATTTATTAATTTTTTTTGACTGATATACCCTTACTTATTTAGGGAAAGGATTCCCTCCCGTGAACATATTTCACGATCACCCTCCGGTTTTAATTAGGACCATTCAAATCTCATATCTTTCTTCTTTTCACCCTCTCCCCATTTTTTTGTTTGGCCGGGGTTCAATTGCAGGGTAATGTCACTGCAGAGAATCCATTCCCACTTTTTATTGTATTTCAACCGACATACTATCTCCTCCTTTAACTACTATCAGTATTCAGTGAGGAATATTTTAGTCTATAAAACTTCTTTTATCGTTGAAATCAAAACAATTAATCATTTTCTTAAAAAGTATGCAAAACTCAAATGAAACACCTAAAATAAGATGAAGGGAGTATCTACATTGGTAATGAAAATCAAATTTGAGTCACCTCTATCTACGAAGATAACTTTTGTCAAAATCATTGTGGTACATCGTAATTCCGTCAAACTCAGTCAATCTAAACATGCATTATGACATAATGCTTATTTCACATCTTTCATAATTTCATTATTTATATTTTAAGATAATGCTTATGTTTTGAACAAAGGAGTGGGGGCATCTACTATGGAACTTTTTTTTTAGTTCCACGGTGAAAAAATAAATGCTTAGTAGGAAACAAATGCACTACAGTAAATTTAAACAAGAGAAAAACATACATACAAATTAAATATACTATGTAAGGATGGGAAACAAATGTAACGATAGTATCAATGATTGATATCAGTAACAGCCAAAGACCAAGAAGAGTATTTTTGATGATGACAAGGTAAACCACATATCTTGGAATTTTATTTTATTCCGTTGACCTTGATGAGCTACTTATACTCTCCAAACCTTCCCAATGAGGTTACAGAAGCTTTCTCCCACTCTATCCTCTTCCTTCTCCCCAGTGACATAGAAACCATGCCATCTTCAAGCTGGATTTGTACTAATAATACAAAGACCATGCTTCTTCGGATTGTCCATCCTGGTGGTCGTGTTGAGGTTCATGATAGACCAGTGGCTGCAGCTGAGATCATGTGCCGAAACCCGAGATGCTGTGTTGCACATCCGTTTGTATTTCAGCAACCATGGGCAGTTGTTGAACCAGACACGGTGCTCATGCTTGGACAAAAGTTCTATGTAGTACCAATAAGCACAATACGAAAGCTTCAAGGTCTTTCTCCAAGGAACTCTCCTTCTCCTGCTCGTGAAATGACAATCGGTTCTTTACTCGATGAAACTAGAAACACACAATCCCGCACAGTGAAGGAAGATGATGGTATGATCTCTACTTGCTGTATCTTTAGGAAGAAACGTATGGCGAAGAAAGCTAACAACTACAAGCAACATTCAAAAAATGAGAGCAAGAAATCAGAAACCAGATTGGATGTTAGAAATCAGAGTGTAGATGTAAATGAAACAAATGGCAGTTTATCGTATGATAAATTTTTTATGCGCCTATTTAACGGAGGTGTGACTAAAGCAAATGTCAGTAATGCAACAAAGGAAACAAGAACATTGTCGAGCAGCACTGACCTTCGTGATAGCAATACAGCAAACAGGAAGAGGAAGACAGATTTGGCAGGAAAAAGAAGCTCTCCTAAGAGAGCATGGTCTTCTGATTATTGGCAACCAAGTCTAGATAGCATCACCGAGGAATGAAATAACTTTGTGGCAGTAGAGGCCTTGGCTGTTGATGATATACAATAATACAATAATTTGTACTTTATTTATTTGTTCTTCAAAACAAAACCTATATGCTTTAAGTACCACAATGCACCCCCGGCTGCGTTGTCTGCTGCCATTTTCTTTTTTTGATGTGGAGCACCATAAACCTCTACAATGTGTTTGATTACTTCACTTGTCCCTATGTTTTTAGATGCTTTACCTGTCTCCATTTCAACAATAACCTTGAATGTGAACCTGTGAAAAACATCAATTTGGTCACTGAGAACAAGAAGAAAAAAGTTATGACTGTATTTCCTTAAGTTTCAGTATGAATTGTAGAAAAGGGCAGCAAAATATATAGGAATGTCATGCAATAAGACGAATATCGGTCGATATCTGGATAAGAAATTAAACAACTTTCATAGCAATAAATGGTTATATTAATACCAATACTGCAACAGATTTAGCTGGATACCAACATGCAATGAAAAAATCTTGTGAACAAGAATGAACAGAAATAAATCTACAAGATGTTAGAGCCTAGTGTTTCGCAGTGAGGACCTTTTACGCGGGTGTCTGGGTTTGATCCAAGGTTTCCACCCTTCCCCCTGTCCGTGTCTGTGTGTGGGCACTAGGCCACTAATCTATGCATCTTCTAAGAATTTATGCACCTAAGTTGTAAGATATTTATATACAAAATCCTGATTTAAAATCTACATTTGCGAAATCAACATAAAAGCCGGTTTCCCTATAATCACTTGGTTGAAAATTTGTTCTTCAACGTTGGTGACCTAAGTTCGATACTTTGGCACACCCAAAAAAAGAAAAAAATAAATCAAAATAGAAAATGTCACTTATTTGCTATATTGATTCTGATTTACATAAACTTGCAGCTACCAACACAAAAAAATACATTTCCATCATTATAAGCATATTATTTGTCAATTAATCATATCATAATTAGAAACATTCATTTGCAAAGAGACTCACATTATGCAATGACATGGTCCTTCCTCTTTACAACACTCAAACACAGGAGGCTTCCAATGATTTACAGCACATGTCTCATACAGCTTTGATCTACCACACCCTTTCTTCATACCTAACAATAATACCAAACTACTCATTTTTCTCATTTCTTGAAAAATAAATATTTCTACAAGAAAAAAAAGATACAAAAAAAATAAAATAATATCAAAGGTGTTATGTTTCTGAATTCTTAAAAAACAAATATTTTCACATGAAAGAAAAAAAGATACAAAAAAATTAACTTTTTTTTTTTGGAAAACATGCAATAAATAATGGCACTTTGCCTTCATCTGAAGTTGTTGTATTCCCTAAAATCACACTCTCTTTGGTAGATAAAACTGAAGATGTGTCATTCAGTTTTTCAAGAACAGCATTAATGTTTTTCAAGATTGGATTTTGAACAATGCTTTCAACAGTTTCAACCATTTTCATTTGATTATTGAAGTTGGGTTTCACCATTTTTGGAGCATAAACCTTTGTTCTTGATTTGTTTGGTTTACTCTGCAAAAAAAAAAAAAATTTGATATAAATAATAGATAAGAATTTCAATTCAACAAATTAATTTTTTTTTTTATATACCCAATTGTTTATTTTAATTAAAAAAATGAAAAAAAAATTACTACCTTGAAGGTGGAGTGAGAAGAATTATTGTTCTTGTCCATGTTTTGTGCTGTGTTGTGTATGATGTTTGTAAACAAATTTCAGCTGTGCAAATAACAGAATGAGTCTAAGATGAATGAAATAGTTCAAATTTCATGCAGTACCTAAATTTACATTTACACTATCATTCATTCAAGGGTGTTTTTGGTCTTTTCCTTACTTAAGATATCTCTTGTCTTTTTTCACATTAGGGAATCTTCTGGTTTGTACAGTAAAGTTAAATTCACTCCATTTTCTTTTTGAAAAGAAATTGAGAAATTACATAAATGGGAGATTAGTGGTACCATTTGGTAAGATAGTTTTGGAAATGGGTCATAACAATATTTTACTTTATGTACAATCTTTCTCATAAATAGAAATTTCAATTTCTTTTCAAAGTTGATTTTCATTTTAACATATTAGAGTAACATACATGTCTTGCATCTGTATATTAAATGTGAGTTTATTTCCTTCACTTACCATCTGATTTTTGTTTTTAAATTTGTAGCAAAAAAATGTGGAAATTTATCCTCAAGATGGATAATTAACAAAATTGTTATTGTTAAAATGAACAATTACCTTGTATTTCTATAAATAATAAAAATATCAAAATAGTTAATTTTGTCATTTTTTAAGATATGTTAATATCTAACATTTTCTTTGGTAAACCGAAGAATCCTTCGCGTGCAGTAGAGATTAATCCTCTCAATGTAGTTGAAATCAATTTAAAGAGTTGATCTATCTCAATAAACATTTTGTTATACACATCGGTTAGAGATCAAATTCTCAATAAATATTTTGTTATACACATCGGTTAGAGATCGAATTTTAGATCAAATGGTTAAGTGACACAAGTATGTACCATTTTTTTTTTAAGAAGTATTTACCACTTATATATGTCAAATTATGTTGCTAATTAACATTTAATTTTCACTATCAAAATTATTCACTTTAAAAGTTTATTTGGGAATACTTTTACAAAGTAAACGGTTCTATGTCTTGATCATGTTAATGTCAAAATCATTTTACCATAATAACAGGTTTCTTTTTATATTTGTCAAAAAGATGTTTCTTTCAATATAGAACTTGATAAGTCAGTATGCATGTGAAAGAAAAATTGTCTTCCTAACATTTACAAAAATTATTTTTGTCAAAAAAATAAACATTTACAACAATATTTCTTTTTTTTGAAAGAAATATTTACAACAATATAAAATTAGGGTGTTTAAACTATATTAAATAAAATACGATTCTAAATCTATACGTGTTTATACTATCAACCTTTAAATTGTGAAACAGAACAATTTGAACAAACTGACTATCTATGAGTAATTTGCGATCAGCATGATCCATATTAATTTAAAGAGATTTATAAGGACAGATACTCACATATAAGTCATTATCACATGTCAATTGGAAAATGACTTCTTTTGGACCTGAATTTGTTGTATAGTCAAGTCCTGAATTTGCTGTATAGTCAAGTCCCTGCAGTTACGGAGTCAAGCATCATTGGCCGTATGATCAAAATCAGACGGTTTTGATTTAATCTCAACGTATTTGAAGTCATAAATTACAAATTAAATCTGTTTTTTATGGGCCGGCCAATCGAGATGGAACGACCGATGATGTTTGACTGCATGACTGTTGTGACTTTTTTTTTTAGGTAAACTGTTGGGACTTGCTGACTTTAGGTTCTAACTAAAAATATATTTTTCCTCTAAAAACAATTCGAATTTTAGTCATAAATTTAAAAGTTTGTGATTTTGCAAGGACTAAAAATATATTTAACCTCCAAAAACGGTATAAATTTTAGTCATTGTTAGAAGTAAAAATCAAGTACTTTTAAACTATTGCGTTGGTACACCTTAAAGTCTCGTATTATTTGGGAATAAAAGTCGATAGTAGTTTATAAACAACATCCAAATTCCTCAATCTAATGAAATGTCTTTTACAAAGCACAAAACCCCCTGAAAGACTTGTATCAAAAGTGAAAAATAAAGAATTTTTTATTGGTGACACATTATATTGGTTACGGCTCTTAATGCATGTTTGGTATGATTGTGAGTTTTCTAAATCACCTTTTTTATTTTTTGGTCAAGTAGTTTAGTGGCTAGAATTCACCTTTTTTAAGATGAATAAGTGCGGTGTCCGGGGTTCGAACCTCGGCCCCTACATATAATAATGCAAGTCCCTGTCAACCGAGCTATACTCACGGGGACGCCTAAATCACCTTTAGTCACCATATATTTGAAAAAACCAATTTATATTTAGACCATTGCTTTATATAGGAATGCACTCTACAGTCATATTTATTCATAAAACATCATATTTAACCCTGGTTGTTGTTATACTTATTTTCTGTTGAGAAATAACATACTTGAATTACCCTAAAGAAAAATAAAAAACTTGAATAACTCAGAATAGCAGGATACATAGCAATGCAAAAAGAAAAGATAGGAAAGCTTTATTAGATTGAAATAACATCGGCAAAAAAACATCTGGTGTATCTGTGTATACACCTCAACCTTGGTACATGTTTCACAATTTCCAAGTGTTGAATTATTTCAAAGCCCTTGTATATTCTTCTAAATTCAAATGTGAATTTAAGATAACAAGGGCATATATTGAATTGTCTATTAATCTATTTTCTCTTCCAAATCTATCTAATTCTCATCACTCATACAGTGTAGTGCTGTTGGATTGTCTCAATGTCAAGTCCCTTGAGTTTTACAACAGACTCAACATGTCCTTTCAGTGTGTGAAGCTCCCTTAACCTTGCAATTTCAGCACGTTTCTTTGCTTGATCTGCAAGTTCAGATAATTCTCTGTAGTTGTTGGATTCATTCAACACTTGATCTGTTTCTGGAGGATTCAAGCCATGTAGTGTGCGTTGAGCTGCGGCCCATTGTGCTTCTCTCTCTCCTTTTCCATAATCCTTCTTTGAGGTGAAGGCAGTCTGCATTACATTACATAGTACAAAAAAAACATGGTCAGATAGAAACAAAAATTAGAAATTAATCATAATATAATGTTAATACTGTTATAGAATATGAGTTTAAAGGACAATTTTACACTGACATTCAATAACAGTCAACTACTATGTCATGTCATCCATGTCCTTTAAGTACATTGACAAAGTGACGAGTTTTTATCTTATGTCAGTGTAAAAGGTAAAATATATTTACATGGACAGTACATGCCCCTTTAACTCATATAACATTGATATTGAGACTTTACCCTATTCTCAGTAATATTGTTCCATGCCTTGCCACTCAAGGCATATCGAATGACGAACTTAAGGACATCCAAAGGGATATAGAAAATAATGCTGTAGAGCCAAATGACACCTGCCCAACCCCATCCAATTCCTTTCATACTTGCAAACTCCCAATTTGCATACACAGCTATCAGTGTGGCAATCTAATACCATAACAAAGAGATCACAAAAATGATTAACAATATTTAATTAGTCCGAACTATGGATTATCAGGGTCCCTTCCTTAAAAGGGATGGTTAAGAACAAAAAAAAAAACTCACCAGTTGTGCTATGAGGAAGGCAACCATAAGAAGGATGCCAGGACGTTCGACGAAAGACCAGCTCCTTGAGCGAGTAACAAAGATGAGAGCTTGACTTACAGTACTCACTTGAAGGTAAACAGCAGCTGTGAGTTCTTCATGGCTTTCCCTGATAGAATGCACTCCAAATTTTTCCTACAAAAAGTTTTCACTTTATAGATTAAGCATGAAGGCTGAAAATAATGAAATGATAATTTTACAACATTTTGGAAAATCATATAAAATCTGCTAGTCTTACCGAGAAAAAATCAGATGCATGAGCAGCCCAAAAGAAGACAACAGTCATAACAGCAAGGTAAGCACCAAGCACTATGCCTGTGGCAAAAATCTCCTTCAACTTCCATGAATCTGGCATAGGAGATGGCTTCACTCTATCCTTCGAAATGGTCATGATAGTACCATCGTTAAGTATGGCAATGATCAAAACCATAAAAGGAGAGAAATCAAATTTCCAAATTAGAGCAAGGAGCATAAATCCAAGCACGATTCGGATTGTTATGGAAACTGCGTATATCGTGTAGTTCTTCATTCTTTGAAAAATAGCCCTGCTTGTGAGGACTGCACTCACAATAACGCTCAATCCAGGCTCTGTGAGGACTATGTCGGATGCACCTCGAGCTGCATCAGTTGCATCAGCCACTGCAATTCCAATATCTGCTCTTTTCAATGCAGGAGCATCATTCACACCATCTCCTGTCATCCCAACTATGTGTTTCCTATCCTGGAGTCTCTTTACAATCTCATATTTATGTTCTGCATTTCAAATGAATTCACATTATTCAAACTCAAATACATTAGTACTCTTGTCTCACTTTCCCTCTCGACTTGAATATAAGCAAAACAGTACATGTATACATGTATTTTTTTTGGACCAGATACATGTACATTTTTACTTATTTATGAGTCCAGAGTAAACTGATAATACAAATTTTATGTATATATTACCAGGGAAGACACCAGCAAATCCATCGGCCTTCTCAATAAGCTCATCAACCGGAAGCGAAGCAATTGATGCATCCTTGTGCTCGCCAAGGAGGGAGGATGAAGGATACATGTTACTTCCCATGCCGAGCCTGCGACCGGTTTCCTTGCCAATAGCTAGCTGATCACCGGTAATCATTTTAACGTTTACTCCGAGATTGAGTGCCCGTCTAATGGTTTCTGCACTGTCATGCCTTGGAGGATCAAAGAGAGGCAATAGACCGACAAACGTCCACGGTCCTCCTGAACTCTCCTTGCTTTTTTCTGGCACTTCCTAAAAAGTATGCATAATTCCTCATAAAAACTTATTTTGATTCATTCAATCAAAAGTCATCATTAATAAGAAGTAAGAAAAGCTTACTTGTTTGCCAACAGCAAGGGAACGGAGACCGCGTTCAGCAAATTTATCAATAATGGAAATAGCTTTCCTCCTCACATCTTCTCTAACGTTGCAAAGATCAATAATCTAAAAGGAAATTCAAAAATTTATTGTCATGTGAAACGATAGATGTCAAATATGACTGGTGAAAGGTCTATTTGTTTACCTGCTCCGGTGCCCCTTTGCTTACTCGGTGCCAATTACCATCAGTGTCTATGTATGTTATGGCGGTACGCTTGTCGACTGGATTAAAGGGAAGGAAATGCACCTCTGTAAGACCTTCTCTAGCCTGCACAAAGCAGCATAAGAAGTTTTTCACAGTCATTATATCTATAAAATAATCTACCAAACTTCTTATGGTTATTCATCACAATCAATAGTTTTTCATGCATGTCTCAAGAACCACCCTAGCTAGTAGATTTCACAATGCTAAAGTTCGAATGCTCAGCTAGAAGTTAAAAACCTCTTTTGGATCACTCAACATTCCAACAATGCAAGCATCAATAGCATCTTGGTTCTCCACCCTAGAGGCTCTTGCTCCAAGCAAAATTACCATGTCCTTGTCGGTATCTCTTGAAAATACCTGCAAATATGGACAAAAAATATATGAAATGATTCTAAACAAATGACCATCATAAACCAATGCAAGTTATTAATTAAACATTAAATTTGTGTTACAAAAAACATTTACATTAAAGTGAATATTAAATCATTTAAGTAATGATTTATCTTTCTCGTGCTTACCTCAACCAAATTCTTGTCCACTGTAAGTTTGTTCAATGTTAGAGTTCCAGTCTTGTCACTACATAAAACATCCATTCCAGCCATTTCCTCAATGGCTGTCATTCTCTTTGTGATAGCACCTTGCTGAGACAACCTATGTGAACCAATAGCCATTGTAACTGACAAAACTGTTGGCATTGCAATAGGAATCCCTCCAATGAGAAGCACCAATAGATTGTCAATTCCGCTCCTATACTTGCGGCGCTGAATCGGATACATGACAACAATCTCGATGACCATTCCCAAAGCAATTGAGCAAATGCAGAAGTTACCGATGGCTGTCAACACCTGATCATCATAGCCATAGACATAAAATTGCAGTTCAGTACTAAAAGTGCAATAAAAGTAAGCAAAACAAAATCATATTAAGGAAACATTAGAATAACATTTTGTCTTCGATCCAACTTTCTCGTTAGATTAAGCAAAATACACTTCAGTACTAATTTTTTCGTCATTAATTCAACCTTTTCTAGTAGTGATCAGCATATATTAATGAACAAATTTTGCAGCATTATTGAAGTCAGAAGATTAAGAGTTAAGTACCTTTTGGAAATGACCGACTTGGTTAGTGCTGTCGACCAAATGAGCGGCCTTACCAAAGAAGGTGTGCACACCAGTAGCAATTACAATCGCCTCGAGTTCTCCTTGCTTTACAGTTGAGCCGGAGTAGACTTCATCACCAGGGTTCTTGGTAACAGGCAAGGACTCGCCAGTGAGTGCAGATTGATCAATCTTAAGAGGATCTCCGTCCAAAAGACGAGCGTCGGCTGGAACGATGTCTCCTAATTTGATGCTGATTATATCTCCTGGTACCAATATAGCAGCCTCTTGCTCAGTCCACCTTCCATCTCTCAGAAGCTGTCAATTACCATCCAAATAGAGCAACATGTCACACACACCTTTCAGATAAAATAAATAATCTAATCATTCTTGTGAACTAGCAAGACCTTATCCTAAATAATGGCCTATGTGATATTATACCTTGGTTTTGGGAGCAAGACCAGCCATAAGTGCTGCAGCAGCATTTCCAGCATTGTTTTCTTCAATAAAACTAATGGTTGAGTTAATGATAAGCAAGGCCATAATTCCCACAAAATCCTGCCAATCTGGTGGTTCCCCCTGTATGTTACAAGTGACAAGACAGTAAAAAACAAGCAAAAAACATAAGCAAATCAAATATAACAATAGCCATGCAATATGAAGAACGTACTCCTCCATTTGCCAATGCAATAGCCATGATAGCAGCAGCTTCCATGACCCATGAGAGGGGATTCCACATAAAGCCCAAGAATTTCAGGAATTTGCTTTCCTGTTTGAGTGCAAATTAATTAAGATTAGTCATTGTTAGTAAAAGATTTCCATATTATGAATTAAGAAATTTTTGAAAAAAGCAAGGTTACCGTCTTTTCTTCCAATTTGTTTGGTCCAAAAACTTCCAACCTTTTTTGGCCTTCATCATTAGTGAGACCTTCTTTAGTACAATTCAATTCTCGAAACACTTCATCAACAGGGATTCTCTCCTGCAAATCAACCACATTGCATTTTAATAACATAACAAAAACAAAAATGAATATAACTTCTGATCGAACGCGTGTCTAGTGTCCAACACATCTCAGCAACATGACACCGACACATGTAATTACAATAAATCGTATCATTTTCTCAAAATATTATTATTGTCGACATGTCAATGTCTGTTGTTCATAGATTGTAACAAATAAAATGTAGCAAACGGCGAATTTGTCAAAATCACGATGGCATCATGATTTAGTTAAAGCTCTAAAGTACGACTTTTACCAAAATCACAATGACTCGTCGTGATTCTAATGCTACGCTTCACCGTCAATCCAAACATTCACAAAGTAAAAAAACTTACGAGGTCAACAGCCTCCTTCTTAATATCCTCGAGGCTTGTCATATTGTTGTTGTTCCTTAATAATTAGAAAGAGAGTATGTTAGTTAGTTGTTTAAGAAAAACCAATTTGTTAGAGTAAATGTGTAAATGTATATATAAGGAAAAGAATAGTAAGTAATACACACAAGTGATCATTCATTCATTCATTCATCAATGGTGTGAGTGAGTTTCTCCTTTCAAATCTAACTCTAAAATCACTCATTGTCACTCATTCACTAACAAACTTGGTCTCTTCTCTTTCTTACATTTCTTTTTGGTTATATTTAACCAATAATAACCAATTCCAATATTTAATTAATTATTTTTTAAATAATAAAATCAAATTATAGTAGTGAAGCAGCGAAACTTGTGGTGTTTGTTTTGACTTTGTTCATGCCCTTATATTTGCTTCATGCATGTGGCAATTCATAGTCCTTTGAAAAATACAACGTGCATTGTAATAGGTAATTGACACTAATTAAGACTAACAACCATACTCGTGGCCATAAGCTATAAATTCGTGATATAAACATTTTGTGGAAATGTGGCCCAATTAGTTTTCTTCATTTTATAGAAATTTATGCACTTGTTCGTATGTATGACCTAGCTCAATTATATTGTGATAATAACAATATATTTAAACAAGACATGATCTTAGTTTGTTTGTAAACCAAATTAAAAAACGAGACAATTGTACTTTGTGTATGAGGTGTTTGCTAACCTCTCTAAATTAATTTTTTTGAGACTTCAAAAATTGAACCAAAACAAATCAATTATTTTTTATAATTTTTCTCTCAAAATTCTCAACAACTCACTGTAACATTCAAACACAACATGATCTTTGTGTGCTTAGCCTTTGGCCTTTCTAGTGAATCAATATAGAGGAGTGTTTGGATATTCCATTTCTAACACTCTGTTATTAGGTGAAACTCATTTGAGCCTTATACTTTGAAAATTAATTTCATATAAGACGGTGAGACTCACATGATGTCCCCCCATAAGAGAGAATGTTAGAGAAAGTGTTAAAATAGAGCGTTCATACCATTTCTCTTATCTACATTTGATAGGGTATGAAGTACAACATTAGTTGTTCAGTTACATTGATGAAAAATGCTAGAAGCACTATCTCTTTAATGATTTCTCCAACAATCGCTTTTTTATTGGACGAAATTCATATAGGTCTCACTACTTTGTGTGAGAATTTTAATAATAATCCAATTTCGCCTCCGATATTTTCAAAAAATCACCGTATTTTCGAGCATTTCAGATTATTCTTTCATCCTACGACTCCACCAAACTCACTCGTATACACACATTTTTCATTTTAAAATTTTTAGATTTTTTTTTTTGTACCGGATCTTTCAAAAAAGAAAACTTTCAGTATGCCTATTTAGATCGGAACTCTTTTATCTATATAATATTATATTTGAATTCTTTTCTTTTATCTTAATTGTCAATACTACTCACAAAAGTATGATACAATCACATGTTTTTACTTACCGATATATATATAGTGTATCAAGTGAGAATCGACCTCTATTTTGAGAAATGAAACTCTCAATGACATCTATTGATTGAATAAAAAAAATGAAATTTCGTCTAGCTCAACTGACAAAATGTCGAAATTGTTAGGCCAGATGTCATGACCGGGGTTCGAACCCCGGTACCTCCACTTGTGTGTGTGAGTTTATAATGGCTTTACCCATTTCGTCTATCTACCCAAAAAAAAAATGAAATTTCGATAAACAAAGATTGTATTAATAACATAACCATATGCTAAAACTAAATGGACAAAAAATACGCCTACGCATTTGTTTTTGGAAGGCCCTGTACTTTTATATATTCATTTTTTTATTTAAAAAAAAAAAAAGAAGATTTCTAGACATAATCTACCACATGTTAAGTAAAGGTCAAAATTACATTCAACTATAAATTTTTGATTTCTACATACAGCCATGTAACTTTTAGTGATGGTTTTGGTCGTTATTAGAAGTCAATCATATATCGAATTGCGACAAAATACTTATATGCTAGCCGTGTAAACACCAAATGCTTTTTTGACGATGTTATTACAATATATCTTAGAACTAGCATGATTTGATTTCATATAATTTTGAGCATTATAAGTAACTTGCTAAGTGATTCAAGTATGTTAATTTCTTAAGAAAATAAGCAAAACAACAACAAGGGCTTTATGATGTTTTTCTGTTAATAATATAAAATTGAACTACAATGTTATGCTTTTGTACATGTTCGCGATAGACCGTCTAAATTTTAGTTTTCATAGTAGTAAAATTTAGAATATAAAGTTAAAAAGATAGAGAAAAAAAAAAGTTGAATAATGTGTATTTTTCAAATAATTAAATGATACTAATATTCATTTTCATGTGTGTGTCGAAACCCTACAAAACATCTCTCCCAAATAGACCCTAAGCATATGTGCAAAGTACCAACACTATGAAAGAGGTCATCATCAAAGCAAGGAGAGAAACCTCTTGTGTGGAACAGTCATTAGGTAACCGTGGGTAAGCGTCGGGTGGTGGCATACTACATTCGTCACCGTTGAAATAAATCTTCTCTGGAAAACCCCAGCCCCCACGGAAACTAAAACTTGATTTATTCTTTCGAAAAAGTAGCTCCGACTGTACATTTCCATTAGGACCAGCTTGCATGAGTACATCATTGAAGAATTTAATTCCCCAAAGCATTGCAGTATCATCTGTTAAGACCAGCTTTTCATTAGTACATCATTGATTTATATTGATAATTAGATAGCAAAACCTTGAAAGAACAAACACAAACTTACTTGTTGATCCATATGGAGCTAATGATTTGTAGTTGTAACTGAAAATTTGTGTCAATTTATCAAAACTTGGATGTTGAACAACCAAGTTCCAGTCAGAGTAATTCTTTCTGTAATTTAAATTAAAAACGGTAATCTTCACGCGCCAATACTCATAGTAGTTGTACTTAATGTGCCAATGAACTTTAATCGGACACATATGCCTAGTACATTCAACTAAAGGCTCAACACCTTTCTCTCCAGGGCTGTTAACAATCGAGGCCAAATTCGATGAACTTGAACTGTAACGTAACGACACATGAAAAGGAAACGTGTGAGCGTATGATATTAATTTCAGTCCCTTTACAATTTAAAGGACTAAAGTGAGAAATATCAAATTGGAGAGATTAAACTTGGACTGTAGCTACAATTTCAAAGACTAACAATTTAGAAGGAAATGACAGTGTCAAAAGTAATGAAATCTTACTCTATACAACTTCCTGATTGAAATGAGTTGTCTAGGCAGCCGCATGAACAGTTCGGGCAGGATACAATATTCTCGCTATAGAAAGACGAGAGGGTGACACAGCAATTTGGAGGTTTCTGAACTAGAAATTGTGAATATGTGCATGTCACCTTCCATGTCACTGCAACAAATTAGAATAATGTTAATTAAGGTATAAGTAAATCATAATATCTTGCTGATATAATGTAGAAACTCAGAGAGAAAAGAAAAAAAAAAGATTATCTCTAGGACCAGTTTTAAGTATGATCATACATATATATGATAAAAATATGAGTACGGTATTATATTTCGGTGTTAATAATTTAACAAAGATTAGCTACAATATTAGACAAAATATGATTGAATTTATCAGAAGGAAAGGAAATAAATGTTTAGATTAACTTATTTGAGTTTATTTACTAGCATAAGTATTTGTGACTTGTGAGACTATTTGAGAGCGCTTATGAATATTGAAAACAGCTTGTGACATGTCCACTGTTTTCATCTTATTTCGATAAATTCTCATCGATAGCTTACATGAAAACGAATCGACTTTATTTTATCTGTTGTCATAGAAATAGTCTATGCTATAAGTGCTAAATTAAGTTCTTTATTCAAACAGAGCTGATAATTATACCGACAACTTGGGAGAATTGGTAGTAGGTTTAAAAAAAATACTTACAAATTGCTTGAGTCACTCTCCTTTCGTTCGGTGATGTGAATTCAGTAAGTTCCGCAATTTTTGGTTGGTTGCATGTATAACCTGGTGTTTTCAAAGCGAAATCCTGCGGCGCTATGATGGCAGTTTTGTTATTGCCAGCTCTACCAACACTGACTTGAAACGCGGCAACTGCATTTGGCGGATCTTGTGCCCGTGTTCTTAGTACACCACCTTTGCAGCAATTTGCAAATTGTTTATTATAGGGCGTTCCAGGGTGCAAGTCTATAATTGTTGGATCCTTCTTACAGCAATATGGGAAGGTTTCCGTAAACTCTGAGCAATCTCCTTGTTCAGTTGCTTCCCCTCCCACGACGGCCCATATGATCTCTTTCTCTGCCCAACTCCATCCTACAGACCATCCGGGTGCTGTTATATGACGATATTGTTGAAAGTTGTTTATTGTAACAACCGCCTGTCCAGTTTCAATCGTTTCTTAGACATCAAAATATAAACTCAATTCATTCTAAATGACCGTTGCGGCTATTACAAATAAGAGTTTAATAAAACCTTGTGCCTAACTCAACCCTTTAAAATCAGCTTGTATGAATAGGATGTCTCCCACTTACATATAAACATTTTGTCATGTCATTGATCCAATGTGAGACTAGTTAGAACTAGATTGCTTAGACAACAAGTTACCTTGCTAAGTAGTTAGTTTAAGTGATCCTATGTGACTGCTTGCACAATAAGCTACAATAGAGCTTCATTTGTATATAAATAGAGGTTGTACAATCATTATGAATCAATGAATTCACTATTTTCATTCGTATCATAAGAACTCTCAATACACTTCTCTCAACAATCTTATTTGAATATATTATCATAATGAAAACAGGTATATAATAAAGTAATATAATGATGTCGTTGGATAGTAAAATACAATTTGATGTCCGTGTAAAACTTACTCACACTATACTAATTATGCTAGTATGGTTATTAAAACTTTACAATAAACTCTTGTACTTATAAGAGTTTATTCAATTATTGTACAACTTTTTAATCGTAAACATTAATAGGTGATAAAATATGAATGTACTCACAACATAACCGTCAGATGTCAAGCTAACAACGTCCCATGTTATTGTGATATTCCCATTTGGATCAAGTGGATCATAAGCTTCTGAAAGAACAACCAAAAATTGAAGTAATTATTTATGAGATAATAATAATTATCAATTTCACTACCAAAATGTTGTAAACAAGCAAGAAAAAAGTACAAAACGAATGAAGCTGAACACTATGTTTCCTCCTATGTAAATAAGTGAAAATGAATCAACACCAAAAAAGCTTCCGTCAAGAAGCTAATAAAAGGGAAAATATCTAAATTTTGCATAAAATTAACACCAAGGTTTTAAGTCATAGTCGATGTCGCGGTTTAGTCAGTTCGTGATCCTTGATATGACATAGAATCACATGTAAATATTGTACAATTTCAATCACAGTGATCTAAGGCATTGTCTTAAATAAAGGTCCGTGATGGGTAGCAACATAACAGTTTTTTATGTTGCCGAAACCTCGACCATGATTGAGGTCATATTTGAGTGTGATTCTCCTTAAATATCAAAGATTGATATGAGACCTCTATTTAAAACCCGGCCTTAGGGTCATGGAGACATAAAAAAAACATATGGTCAAGTGAAAAAACTGTCATAACAGAAAACTGCATCAAACTGTGGCAATCAACTAAACCGGAAAAACAGCCAAAAATAAAAAACCAGGCTCCAAAAATTAAATCATAAAACCTCGTTTTATACCGACGAAACAAGAGAACTACCGGACCATATACACAGTTTAACATATTCACATTCACACCATTACAATAAACCAAAAAGAAATATATTTAAAACAACGTAAACAAGAGGAAACACAAGGAATAAATAGAAGAAGAAAATACCTGTTGAAGTGAAAAACAAAGTAAACAAGAGGAACATAAGCATGCATGGACAGTGTTTAAGGAAAGGGAAGAACAACATTTTTGTTTGTTTGTGAGAAAACACTAGCTAGAAGAATAGGGTTATGTGAAAGCGGAGACTAGGGCAGAAATGTTTGTGTAATTTCCAGGAGAATCTGAGTGTGAGAAAAACAAACAAATAAATAAGGAATTGGAGAGAGAAAACGTTAGAGAGAGATACGCGGGATACTGAGAATGTTCTGTTGTATACATGCTAGAAAAAGAAATGTTTAGGTTACTATTTTTAGACTGTCATCATTTTTATTTTCGTGAAAGTTAATTAATTATTTTTAATAGGTCTTGTTAACGAATATTTCGAAAATTTTTTTTTTTTATAATAAAGTTAAATATTTTGATTTTTAATGCATTGATCATACATATTTTCGTGCAAAATTACCCTTCGTTCCTAATTATATATATCTATATAAAATATTCTTTTAAAATTATTAATAAGTTGTGCTCGTGAACTTGACTCAATTGGTAAGGACGGTGCATATTATAGGCAGGGACAGAGTTCGAACCTCGGACACCCCAGTTCTCCACTAGGCTACTTGACAAAAAAAGAATTATTAATACGTTTTTTTTTTATGAATTAATAAGTTTTTTAATTCAAAAGATAATTTAGGAAACACGTTAATTTTTTTTTTATAAATATCAAAATAATCAATAAAGACAACTATTTTTTTAAGGGCTATTAATTTGTTTCTTTTTTTTTAAAGAAGGGGTATTAATTTGTTTCTTTTTTTGAAAGAAGCGGTATTAATTTTCTTAATAAATGTAGATTAATTTATTTTCTTATTAATTAACCGTATATTTTCTATGCCTTTTTTTTTTGACACAGTATATTTTCTATGCCTATTCCGTGCAGCCATTTAATTCTTTTCCATGTTAGTCACTGCCGCATATGGATTGCAAGGCGATGCTAGTTTAATTCACAAACATTATAGGCTTAAATATGATTTTCGTCCCTGAAAAAAAATAAAAATTGAAAAACATCCATGCAAATTGTTTTTTGTTTTAAAAAGGTCCCTGACCCCACATTTTTGCTAATTTGGCATTTCGCCACGTAGCAATTGTTGACTGTTCAACTTTTGCCACATGGCGCTAATATGTCAGTCCACATCATTAAATCTTAAAAAATATAAAATTTTGAAAATATATATTTTTAAATTAAAAAACTGAAAATAAATTAAAAAATCATAAAAAATCCAATTTTTTTCAATTATATAATTTTTATTTTTTTTAAAATATGAAGAAAAAAAAATATGATTTTCATATTAAAAAAATTAATTGTCGAAAATTTAATTTTCACTTTTTTGTCAAAATTTTTAATTTTAACAGTTTTTTTTCAGATTTTTTTTTCATAAATGTCTTTATAGATTTTTTTTATGATTTTTAAATTTATTTTCAAATGTTTTTAATTTAAAAAATATTTTTTAATTACGTGGATTGCCACGTGGCAAAAGTTGCACAGTCAGCAACGACCATGTGGCGAAACCCATGCCATATCAGCAGAAATGTGGGGCCGGAGACCTTTTTAAAAACAACAAAAATTGTAGGGATGTTTTTCAATTTTTTTTATTGCAGGGACGAAAATCAAAACCGACCCAAATTACAGAGAGATAATCATATTTAAGCCAATATTATATTAGCAATTTGTTTAATTCACACATTTACAATTTTGATAATTACTCTATTTGACCACAATCTGTGCAACTTCAGAATTTCTATATTCAATTCATAATAATTTACGATTCACAACTATAATGTTAACATCTTCAATTACCACTCTTCCATAACAATATATCTTCAATTACCACTCGTAATAAAAAAAGAACTTAAATTACCAATATATAAAAAGACAAATTAAAAACTCTTGCCAACATGACTTAAACGATCCACCTTTTTTAATAATAATAATAATAACAACAACATCAACAACAATAATAATAATAATAATATAATTCGGCGTTCTAAATACCCTAATTCTAAACACTCATTTGTTCAATTTAGTACAAGACGATAGGCTGATTTGAAAGCATGCGAAAAATGGTGTCTTTTTCGTCAAAAGTGCATACAACACTTGCACCAGCCTAGGCTTTTGACAAGGAATGTGGAAGGAAAGTGTCTCGCCTAATTATTTGGCGTCTGTGCAAATGCCATATCCCTACTTGATTACAACTCAACCAACGAGGCATTATGTGCCTAAATCAGTGTGTGTTGAGCGAAGGCAAATTAGAGGACAACTATCTTATCTCTTTTTGGTGCAATAATATGGAACATATTTGGAGGATCTTCGATCACTATCATGTTCTTCAACAACTAAGACTTCATAACACGAATGAGAAGGATATAATGAGTGCAGAATTTGAGGCATTGTAGAATACGTCTCAAGCAAGCTTTATGACTGTTATGTGGAGCATTTGGCAACATATATAAGTAATAAAGTTTGGCACAACACGGTTAAAACAACTATGACTGTTTTCGGGTGTCGCGTCATTTTTCGGAAGTCAAACTATTTGATTAGCATAGACTCGCTATTTTTATTCATGACTTGAACTTTTAATTTTTAAAGGAAATGGGAAAAGGTTCAAATAAACCATTTTAAAGATTTAAGGTTCGAGGATTAGTTATATTTAGGGAAGGTATTAACACCCTAAATATCCATAGTATTCTATGAGAACCTCTTGATTTTATTGGCTATAACTTGCTTGCTTTTGAGATGGAATTAAATGGTGATTAAAAGAAAATGAAGATTTTTATTTACATTTTTTATTGATTTGGAAGGACGAGTGTCATTTGCCTAAGTACCCCTGAAGGATCAAAACCTCATAGTTCGGAATAAAAATTGACCTTTGATTGGTTGTGTTTTTTTATTAGTTTTGAAATAAGTTTTAAAATAAAAAGGCAAGTGGCAAATAAGAATTTGTTTGTGTTTTTTATTAAAAGAAAAAATTACTTAAAGTATGATTAAATTGATTTGAAATTTGATTAAGAAAATAAAAAGAAAAAAATGGGATCACTGATTGAAAATGAAGGTTTATTATGAAAATATTTTTGTGATTTTGATTATTTGTATGTTTTTGTTCTTTTTGAATAATGAATGAAAATTAAACTAACGGAGCAATAAAAATAAAAGTGCGTAGATTTCTGTAGTACACACACGTTGGATCACCACATAATCCATAACCTAATTTTTTGCATTTTTTGATATATAAAGCGGTAAAGAAATAAAAGACACACACACGTTTTTTCTCATTTATATAGTACATTGATCCTAGATACATTCTATATCATATGCAATGACGAAAAAATAAATATGCATGAATAACTAAAATAACTAATAAAGATGCAGAATAATAAATCTAAACTTAATAAAAATGCATGAGAAACAAAAATTAAAATGTTAAGAGGACTAAAAATGCATGAAAGACCAAAAAATAAAAAAGGGGTCCAATCATAAGGTGGGGGGTGCAAGGACCTAACAGATCGAATATGGACCATTGATTTGATCAATGGCCCTGATCTAATCTAAGGTAGCATCATCACAGGCCGTTAAATTTAAATCATAGGGGTTTAGGATGTGAGGATGCATGCTAGAGCCATGCACCCACACATGCACGATCATAAGGTTATGTAAATAACCTCACCGTCCC